>OMGY01000827.1_pt1 | contig 32723 bp, 26 predicted proteins | sample 1674461 | NCBI WGS metagenome assembly OMGY01 (sample SAMN05578579, study PRJEB25193) | human gut metagenome | biome: Human Microbiome; feature: human-associated habitat; material: feces | host: Homo sapiens | place: USA:Birmingham | reverse complement strand
GTCTGCCCGAGCAGCCCATCGAGGGCGTCTCCATGAAGAATGTCACCATCACCTTCGACCCCGACGCCAAGGAGGGTCAGGCTGCCATGGCCGACAACCGCCCGCTGGTCAAGAAGCTGGCCATCTACGCCGAGAACGTCAAGAATATCAAGCTGCACAACGTCAAGATCGAGGGCTACGAGGGCGAGCGTCTGCGCTTTGCCAACGTCGGCCATTTTGAGGAGGACTAAGCCATGACTCATGAAGAGATTTTGTCCATGCTGGGCGATTATGTGGACTACCTCATCGCCAATTCCAGCGCCGAGGCACCCATGTGGAACATCGAGAAGGTCCGCAGCGGCAAGCCCAACAAGTGGAACTACATCGACGGCTGCATGATCACCGCCTGCCTGAGCCTGTATAAGACTACCGGCGACGAGAAGTACCTGAAATTTTCCAGGGATTTCATCGACTGGTTCGTGCAGGAAGACGGCTCCATCAAGACCTACGACCCGAAGGAGTACAACCTCGACAATGTGAATCAGGGCAAAAACCTGTTCATCCTCTACGACATCTTCGGCGACGAGAAGTACCGCAAGGCCATCGACACCATCCGCAGTCAGCTGCTCACCCAGCCCCGCACCAAGGAGGGCAACTTCTGGCACAAGGACATTTATCCGTGGCAGGTCTGGCTGGACGGCACCTACATGGCCCAGCCCTTCTATATGGAGTACGAGACCCGCTACAACAAGATGCAGGGCTGCATCGACAGCTACAAGCAGTTCATGAACATCAAGAAGCACATGCGGGACGAGAAGACCGGCCTGTACTACCACGGCTACGACGAGAGCCGCCAGATGTACTGGGCCGACCCCGTCACCGGCTGCAGCCCCAACTTCTGGCTGCGGGCCATGGGCTGGTTCATGGTGGCGATGGTGGACGTGCTGGAGCGGATGGATGAGCAGCTCTACAACGAGTACCGCGGCATCATGGCGATGTTCAAGCAGACCATTGAGGACGTCCACAAGTTCCAGGACGAGGAGACCGGCATGTTCTGGCAGGTGATGGACCACCCCGGCGTCGAGGGCAACTACCTCGAGACCAGCGGCACGGCCCTCTTCGCCTACGCTGTGCTCAAGGGCGTGCGTCTCGGCTACCTGCCCAAGCGGATGGCCGCATGGGCCGAGAAAGCCTTCTACGGCACCTGTGACAAGTATCTGAGCAAGAACCCGGACGGCAGCCTGCAGCTGGACGGCATCTGCCTCGTGGCCGGCCTCGGCGGCAAGGACCACCGCGACGGCTCGCTGGCTTACTATTTCAGTGAGCCGGTGGTCTGCAACGATGCAAAGGGCGTCGGCCCGCTGGTGCTGGCCTACACCGAGATGATCGCACGGAAGTGACCTCTCCCCTATAGCAGAAGACCTCCGCAGCCTTTCCGGGCTGCGGAGGTCTTTTTTACATTGGAATTTATTGTTTCTGTTCAGGGCCAAAGAAATGCAGGACCCGCAGCGGAGCCTCCGCATCCAGTGTAAATCTTCCCGTTCCAGCGGGGACAAAGAGCTGGTCGGTCTTTTTCAGAGGCAGGCTGCGGCCGTTTGCGCTCAGGGTCCCTGCGCCTTCCAGCACATAGATGCCGCTGCCGCGCGGCGGGCAGTCCACCGTCAGGGTGTCGGAGACGTTTACTTCGTCCAGACGGAAGAGCGGCGTATTGCGATAGCCCACCAGCGTCGTGATGCTTCCACCCGCCGTTTTCAGCACCGTTTCCGGTTCGATGAACCAGCGGTCGTGGATCTCCTCGCGGCTGTGCGGCTCATAGTGGAAGCATTCGAACATCTTTTCAAAGCCCAGCCCCTGATGGCACATACTGTCGGCCACGGCAAAGCCACTGGGCGTCGTGCGCTCCACCCGGATCGTATAATCCGTCGGCTCCTGGATCTCCACGAGGAAGCAGCCCGCGCCGATGGCGTGGGGCATACCACCCTCGATCAGGATGGTGTCGCCCGGATGCACCGGGTATTTCTGCATCCCGGCCAGCATCCCGGGAATATCCTGTGCGTGGAACAGCGCTTCCCACCGCGCACGGGTCATGTCCGGCTGGAAGCCGTAGTAGATGCAGGGCTCTTCGCCGTTCACGGGGTGGCCGCTGAGGATGTGCCAGCACTCGGTCTTGCCGTACTGGCTCTGGAACAGCCGCAGGGCCGTCGGCTTGTCGGGATGCACCTGCAGAGTCAGTCGCTCGGCGCTGTCGATGAGCTTGGTCAGCACGCCGAGGGTGGGCTGTGCCGCGCCTTTGCCGAGATAGCCCTCCGTATCGCTTTCCAGCACCGATCTCAGGGTGACGTCGGTGCCGCGCAGGTGGCTCATGCCCTCTTCGGGGAATTGCTCCCGTCCGGCGTTGCGGGCGGCGACGGTGGAAAGTATCCACTCTTCGGGGAAATGCCCGTCCTCGCCGTTGGAGTCACCGTGCAGGGCGTCCAGCATCCGGCCTCCCAGATAGGTGCGCCACGCCCGGGGGTTGTCCAGCAGGAACGGAAAATCTGTCGTCGGCTTCATAAAAACCTCCATAAAAGGCACAGAGCCTGCCTTTCCAAGGCAGGAAAGACAGGCTCTGCTTAATAGATAGAAGAATCGGAGAGATGTGGAACGCTTGATTTAAGCTCCGTATACGAGGTTCGGCAGGAAGAGCACCGCCTGCGGGAAGAATATCATGAACAGGATGACACACACGATCGCGAGGTAGAAGGGCCAGCCTTTCTTGAAGGTCTCCTCAATGGGACACTCCATGATGTCAGACACGGCATACAGCGCGGTGCCGACAGGGGGAGTCATGACGCCGAAGGTGACGGTGGTCATCATGATCATGCCGAACACGACTTCGTTGACGCCGATGCTGCGCATGACGGGCAGCAGGATGGGGGTCAGGATCAGGGCGATAACGGTGGTCTCCATGAACATACCGCAGATCAGCAGGAAGACGACGACCAGCAGCAGCAGGATCGCGCTGTTGCTGGTGATGCCCAGCAGAGCGTTTGCAATGGTGACAGTGATGTTATCGAACACGATGCCGTAGCCGAACACGCCGGAGAACGCCAGAATGATGGTGATGACGGTAATGTCCTTCACGCTGTCGCGCAGGGTCTGCAGCAGGCTCTCCCAAGTCAGCTCGTGGTAGAACACGGTGCCGACCAGCAGGGCGTATGCGCAGGCAAAGGAGCCGGACTCGGTGGGGCTCATGATGCCGAAGCGGATCAGGACGATCAGCAGGACAGGGAACAGAATGGCCCAGATACTATCCAGCAGAGCCTTCAGGATCTCAGACAGCGGAGCCGGATGGTCATGCTCGGGCTTGTAGCCGAAGCGGCGGGCGCTCCAGGTGACGGCCAGCATCAGCAGCACGCACATCAGGATGCCGGGGACCCAGCCAGCCATGAACAGACGGCCAATGGACACCTCGCCGACGGTGCCGTAGATGATCAGGCCCATGCTCGGCGGAATGGTGGCGACGATCAGGCCGGACAGGCCGTTGATGGCGGCAGACCAGCCGCGGTCGTAGCCCAGACGGGTCATCTCAGGTCCGAGGATGCGGCACTCCATCGAAGCATCTGCAACCGCAGAACCGGAGACGCCGCCCATCAGGGTGGACATCAGGCAGGAGACCTGACCGATGTTACCGTACATATGGCCGGTGCAGGCGTTGGCAAAGCGCATCAGGCGCTTGGTGATGCCGCAGCTGTTCATCAGGTTGCCGGCCAGAATGAACAGGGGGATGGCCAGCATGGTAAAGCTCTGAGAAGTGGAAATGGATTTCTGCACCAGAACGGTCATGGGCAGGTCGCGGATCATAAAGAACGAGAAGCCCGACAGACCGATGGAGAATGCCACGGGCATACCCAGCAGCAGAAACACAAAGAAGATACCGATTGCAATAAACATTAGCCGACGTCCCTCCCTGCTTCGTGTTTGACTTCCTGACCAGCAGGCGTCTTGACGCGCTCAATGATGTTCCGGATGGTGGAGATGAGCATAAAGAAGGAGCCGACAGGCACAGCCATCGTGACCCAGCTGTAGCTGATGTGCAGAGAAGTGATCTGACGCGCCCAGCCGGAAGTGGTCATGCCGTAGCCGTAGTAGATCAGCACGCAGAGGAACGCTGCGATGATGACCTTGAACAGGATGTCCAGCACCTTCTGCACACCGGCGGGGAACTTCTTGACGAACAGATCAACACCGATCAGGCCGGAGCCGCGCATGGCAACGTCGCTGCCGAGGAAGATCAGCCATGCGAAGGCGATCAGTGCAACGTCCTGTGCCCAGTTCAGCGGATGGCCAATGGTACGCATCAGCGCCGAAACAAAGACGAGGACCGCAATGCCTGCAACCAGGATCAGAGCGATCAGCTCTTCCAGCTTACAGACTTTTTCATAAAATTTCTTCATAGAAAGTCGTCCTTATTCACAATACCTCCTGCACAGCGAGCTGCCATGCAGGAGGACATTTACGTTATGGTCGATTCAGCTTTTTAAGGGATCAGGCCTCGACGCCGGCTTCCTTGTACAGCTGCTCGCGCAGCTCGGTCCAGCCCAGCTTCTCGTATGCGGGCTTGACAGCCTCACGGAAGATGTCCTTATCGACCTCGACGATGGTCATGCCGTTGTCGGTCAGGGTCTTCTCCATGTCATCCTGAGCAGCGATGATGTCCTGAGCATTGTTGTATGCGCAGTCGTTGAAGTCCTTCTTCATGACTTCCTGATACTCGGCGGGCAGCTTGTCGAACCATGCCTGACCGCAGATGACCATGTTGAACAGGTTGATGTGCTCGGTCTTGCTGACGTACTCGCAGACCTCGTAGATCTTGCTGGAAACAGCGGAGGTGTACTGGACTTCGCAGCCGTCGATGGACTTGGTCTGGATGCCGTTGTAGACCTCAGACCATGCGATGTTGTACGGGGTAGCGCCCATAGCGGAGATGGACTCAACGTACGGGTCAGCACCGGGGGTGCGGATGACAGCGCCCTTCAGATCGGCGGGGGTGTTGTAAGCCTTGTGGCCCATGAAGGAACGAGCACCGTCGTAGTAGTTGTAGCACAGGCCGCAGATGCCGTTGTTGGCCAGGTCAGCGTCCCAGCCCTTGAAGGTATCGGTAGCCATCAGCTTCATGCCGTCCTCGTAGTTGTCCACGATGTAGGCCATGTTCATGATGCCGATGTCGTTGACGTAGCTGGACAGACGGCCTGCGTCGGTCAGGACGGCGATGCCCATGCCCTGCAGAGCCTGGTCGATCATGTCTTCCTCACCGCCCAGCTGGCTGGAAGGATAGATGGTGACCTTCACATGGCCGTCGGTGTCCTCAGCGACCTTGTCGGCAGCAGCCTGCAGGCCCTGATAGATCATGGAAGTATCGGTCTGGGTGGTGGAGAGCTTCAGCTCAAAGACCTCACCGGATGCAACAGAACCGGCAGTGGAGCCGGAAGCAGCGGTGCCGGCGGTAGAAGCGGAAGAACCGCCGCAGGCGGTCAGGGCAGCAGTTGCAGCCATAGCGCCGCAGACAGCGAGAAACGAACGACGAGAAATCTTCTTCATGTGATTTTTCCTCCTGATTTTTCCAAACAGATCTTGCTCTTCTCGGATGAGCCTCGCGCAGGCCCATCTGATTTTCATGGCTTTATCATACCATGTTCATGTCCTGTTCACAGCTGTAGAATGTCACAAGCGGAATATGACATTCCGCCAAACAAAACATGACAAATGTCACTTCTTTCGTCAAATAGTCGAATAAAAGCCCGCTTTTATGCAGCAGTTTGCACAAAAGCGGGCTTTCTGCGTGGATTTTTTGTCAGCTTGTCAATGCGACGTCGAGCTGCTGCTGAATTTGCAGCAGCTGCAATTCAAAGTTCTTGTCCGCCGACATGGCCTCGGTGATCAGGCGGTCGGCGCTCTCCATCGCCTGATGATACCGCGCAAAGCGGGGCGTGGCAAGCGTATCCTCCATGATGGCAGGCAGAGTAGACATTCCGCGGGAGGCGGTGTCCTGCGAGTCCAGCTGAAGCAGCCGGGCGACCTCATCCGATTCCGTCACACTGTGCAGGGCGGACACGCCGCTCAACTCGGTGTAGACCATCGTCTGCATCTCCTCCGTGCAGGCAATGGTCTTCAGCAGCTCCCACGACAGCCGGGAATGCTTTGTGCGCTGGCTGATGCCCAGCATGAGGGTGCTCAGCCGGGAGTAGTTGCCGCCGCCGACGCTTGTGCCGCTGGGCATGGCGATGCAGTCCCACTCAAAGTTCGACGAGCGCTTGATGCGCCACGGATACGGCTCATAGCTGCGGTACTCGGAAAACAGCATCGGGCGGAACGCCACTCTGCCCTCGTCGAAGGTCTTTTCGCTCAGATCCGTTCCGGCGTTGAGCTGGTAGATCTTCCGCGCAAACTGCATGGCGGACTCCTGTGCGCTCTGGTTCAGCAGGCAGTGCTGGCCGTCCTCGCTGAACAGCGAACAGCCGTTGGCCACCAGCGCCTCTTCCCAGCCGTAATCGTAGACGCCGAACTGGTCAACGATGCCGTCCCCGTCCGTGTCTCTCGTCAGCTGCTCACACAGGCTGTAAAACTCATCCCACGTCCAATCGTTATCCGGGATGCGGATGTGCTCTTTTTGGAGCAGTGTCTTATTGATGAACATCATCTGCGGCACGCATTCCAGCGGCAGCGCATACTGTTTCCCCTTGTCGGCTCCGGCCTGCAATGCCGCCGGGTAAAAGCCGCTCAGATCCGCTTCCGGGTCTTGCTTCATGAACGGATCCAGCTCCCGCAGGGAAGCTGTATCGCTGAAAATTACAAGGTCCTCGGGAAGGATCACCATCACATCCGGCTCCTGCCCCAGCAGGTACTGGCCGCTGAGCCATTCGGTGTAGTCTTCGACCCGGATGCCGCTGGTGTACTCGACTTTCACGCTGGGGTGCTCTGCCTCAAACTTTTCAATGGCGGCGTCAATAAAGGTATAGTAGTTCTCGCCCGGGACATTCCAATAGCTGTCACACGGGAAGCCGATGTGCAGCACCACCGGACGGCTGGCAGCCGCCAGAATGATGACCGCTGCCAGCAGAAAGGGCAGCGCGGCTTTCCAGTACCGGCTCATACGTCTGCCTCCGGCTGGCTGTTCTGGTTCTGCACCGCCCAGATGGCCAGCTGGGTGCGGTCACGGAGTTCCAGCTTGCGCAGGATGCTGCTGATGTAGTTGCGCACCGTGCCTTCGGAGAGATAGAGTCTGCCCGCGATCTCCTTGTTGGAGAGGCCGCAGCCCACCTCGCGGATGACCTGCCACTCCATCTTGGTCAGCTCCAGCGCATTCTTTTTGTTCACGCGCACCTGCACGTCGCCCTGTGCCATGCGGGAGAACATCTGCAAGACCTTGGACGCCACATCCGGGGCAATGATGGAGCCGCCGCGCGCGGCCTCCCGCACGGCGTTGGTCAGGCCGTCCACCGAGACGCCCTTGAGCAGGTAGCCGGAAGCGCCGTACCGCAGAGCGTCAAACACATAATCGTCATCGTCAAAGGTGGTCAGGATGATGACCTTGATGCCCGGAAACTCCTGCTTGATGCGGCGGGTACACTCCACGCCGTCCATCTCGGGCATCCGAATGTCCAGCAGCACCACGTCGGGCTGCTTTTCCTCCACGAGTTCCAGCGCTTCACAGCCATTGGCGGCTGTACCCACCATCTCAATGTCTTCCTGCTTGCTCATCACAAAGCTGAGGCTCTGACGGATCAGTTCCTGGTCGTCGGCCAGAAGCACCTTTATCATACCGTTTCCTCCTGTTTCCTCTTTTCACTGCCCGGGGTCTTGCGCAGAGGGATCTCTGCCCGGATGCAGAACCCGTCGCTGTTCTCATACCAGAACGTGCCGCCCAGCATGAGCATCCGCTCCTGCATATGCTGCAAGCCAAAGCCCGGCGTCACGCTCTTGCAGCCGATGCCGTTGTCCCTCACCGACACTTCCAGCACGCCGTCCTCGATATGGCACCGCACCTGGACCCGGGTGGCGTGACCGTGGCGGATGGCGTTGGTGATGCCCTCCTGCACGGTGCGGTAGACGCAGTCTTCCTCATCCTGCGAGAGCGTCAGCCCGGCCAGCGACTCTTCCAGCTGGATCTGCGCGCCGCTGCTCTGCGCCATGCTGGTACACATCTTGTTGAGCGCACCCGAGAGGTTTTCTTTTTCCAGCGAGTCCGGCCGCAGTGCCTTGACCGAGCGTCGGACATCGTTCATGCCGTTGCGGGCGGTGTCGGCTATCAGCTCCATCTGATGCCGTGCCATCTCGGGCGAGTCGTCCATCATCTGGATGCAGGCGTCCGCGCCCGCCGTGATGCCCGTGAGCACATGGCCTAACGTGTCGTGGATCTCGCGCGCAAGGCGGTTGCGCTCCTGCACCTGTGCGGTGTGGGCGCTCTCCTCGGCGTAGATGCGCAGCTGCTCGTTGGCCTGCTGCAGCTGCTGGTTCAGGTTCAGGATCTCCTGTTTCTCGCTGGTCTGCTGGCTGATGAACAGCACCATGTACAGGATGAAGAGGATCATTTCCAGCGCCGACAGGCTCTCGATCACCAGCTGCAGGACGCTGCGGGTGTGCAGGCTGTAAAAAGCCAGGTATTGTTTCAGCGTCACGGCATGGAGGGCGCTGGTGGCGGCGTCCATGTTGCAGAAAAGGTACACCACGATCATGGCGCTCAGAAAGCGCTTCTGCCGGAGAGAGCGCGGGTCGTCCACCATATCCACGATCGCAAACAGAGCGATTTTGTCGCAGTTCTGCTGGAAGATCAGCGCCGAGGCACTGTACAGCACGCCCTCCAATAAATATAACTGCCAGCTGCTGCGGGAGAGAAAGCCGCTGTCCACCTCATGGGAGCACTTGCTCAGGATGGTGCCCACCGCTGCCAGCATCACGCCTAGGGCAAGCACACCGGGGCGGTACGGCAGCCATTGCAGCTGCTGCAAAAACGAGTCTGCACGGCCAACTCTCACCGCGTAGAGCGGCGTGATGATCTGCACCGCAAAGATGAGCAGGATCAGAAACACCGTCAGCCACTCAATGGCATGGTAGAGCACCCGGAGGCCGATGGACAAATTTTCAGTTTTCATTGCCAGCCCTCCGTGCCGTAGCGCAGAATATCCTCCTGCGTGATTTGATTTACCGGCACCACGATGTTGGTCAGGTACGGCTTACCCTCCAGGATCTCGTACACCACCTCTGCCGCCATCCGGCCGATGCGGAGAGGCGACTGTGCCGAGGTGGCCGTCATCAGCCCTTCGGAGATCAGGGCTTTCGCCTCCGGTGAGCCGTCCACGCTGTAGACCAAAGTGGACGAGAGCGCACCCTTTTCTTCCAGCGCCGCCATTGCACCCAGGGCCGCCTGCTCGTTGACGGCCATCACGACGTCAATGCGCGGGAAGGTCTCCAACAGCTGCTCCATCGCGCGCATGGCACGGTTCAGCTCGCCGCCGCAGTCCCGCAGCTCCAGGATCCGGTAGTCGTTGCCGCTTTTGGTCAGGGTCTGGCAGAAACCTGAAAGTCTGTCCCAGCTGGAGAACGAATCCGAGTTGGACAGCAGCACGATGCGGGCGTTCTTGGTCTGGCTGATGAGGTGACGGGCGTCCAGCAGACCGGCGCCGTAGTTGTTGGAGGTGATGGTGCAGGTGACAAGCTCCGGGTCGTCCACCTTGGAGTCGATGAGGATGACCGGAACGCCCTTTTCCCTCGCCTTTTCCAGCGCAGGCGTCACGCCCACATAATCCACCGGGTTCACGATGAGCAGCTCAATGCCCTTATTGAGCATATCCTCGATCTCCTGATTCTGCCTCTCCTGGTCTTGTCCCGGGTCGCGCACCAGGAGCAGATCGCCGTTGCTCTTGATCTGCATCTGGATCTCATCGTTGATGGTCTCATAAAACGGGTCACTCAGGGTCGTATACGTCGCCCCGATCATCCGCGTATGAGTCGGCAGACGCACCGCGTCGATAAACTTTCCCTGCACCCAGATGCCCACCGACACCGCCACTACCAGCATCAGCAGCCCCGCCAGTGTACGCCGAAACAGCTCCATCTGCATCCCCTCCTTCCGACTAAAATCCTTTGCCTGAGTGGCTTTATTATAGCCCAGTTTCCCGCTGGCGACAAGGGCAAGTTTTTCGGTACACCGTCTCCCCTTCATCTTGACAACCACACGGCGGCAGGGTATGCTTTAACCATCCAACCACATCTGATTTTACAAGAGGGTCTATGAATATTTACGATATTGCACGGGAAGCCGGCGTCTCGATCGCCACCGTCTCCCGCGTGCTCAACCACAAAGATACTGTCCGCGCCGACACCCGCGCCAAAGTGGAAAAGGTGCTCAAACGCTGCAACTACGCCCCCAGTGCCATTGCACAGGGCATGGTCAGCAAGAGCCTGCACACCGTGGCCGTGCTCACAGTGGACATCCGGGATTCCCACTATGCCCGCACAGCCTACACCATCGAGCGCGAGTTTGGCCGCAGAGGGTACGAGGTCATCCTCTGCAACACCGGCGGCGACAGGGCGGAGACGCTGCGCACCCTGCAGGCTGTGGCGCAAAAGCAGGTGGACGGCCTCATCCTGGTCGGCTCGATTTTCAACACCATCTGTCAGGGGGCAGAGATGGAGAACCTTCTGCGCAAAATGCCCGTCGTCCTTGCCAACGGCACGCTGGCTCTGCCGGACGCCTATTCGGTCATGGTCGATGACTGCCGGGGCGTCGAGATGGCCGTGGAGCATCTGGTGAAGACCGGACGCCGGAACCTCTACTATATTAAGGATAAGTCCACCGACAGCGCTGCTGCCAAGACGAAGGGCTTCCTCTCCGGGATGGCCGCTGCCGGTCTGGACGCAGATGGGCATATTCTCGAAACCGGCGAGACGCTGGAGGACGGCATCCGCGTGGTGCAGCAGCTTTTGGCCGAGGGCATCCGCCCGGACGGCATTCTCTGCGGTGAGGATCTGACCGCTGCCGGTGTGCTGAAATCCCTGCTCCGGGCGGGCATCCGCGTCCCCGAGGAGACCGCCGTGGTGGGCTATGATAATTCCACCTATGCCCGCCTGTGCGAGCCGGAATTGACTTCCGTGGACAACAAACCGGAGCAGGTGGCCTTGCTCTGCGTCCAGCTGCTGCAGAGCCGCATCGAGCACGGCGAGGACTATTCTTCTGTCACCTTGCAGCCGGAACTTGTTCAGAGGCAGAGCAGTTAAAGTGTAAAATCTTAGGAGTGTGCGTGTTCCTCAAAATGTAAGCGGTTACAAATTCTCGCTGAAAAGTCTGCGTTTCTTTTTGAAAACACTTGATTTTTTCTTTTGTCATGCTATAATCAAGTAAAGAAAGCGCTTACATTATTCTTTTCAAACACTGCTCAGGAGGAGATTTTCATGAAACGTGTCGCCTACGAAGAAATGGTCGCTCAGTTCACCCGCGTGCTGGAAAAGCACGGCTTCACCCCGGCGGACGCCAAAGACGCCGCTGTGATTTTCGCCCAGAACAGCCTTTCCGGCGTGTACAGCCACGGTCTGAATCGCTTTCCGCGGGTGGTGAGCTACCTCGAAAAGGGCGAGATCGACCCGCTTGCCCGCGCCGAGTGCATCTCCCGCATGGGCAGTATGGAGCGCTGGGACGGCCATCGCGGCTTCGGCCCGCTGAACGCACAGCGTGCAATGGAGCGTGCCTGCGCCCTCGCCAAGGAGAACGGCGTCGGCATCGTGGCATTGGGCAACAACAACCACTGGATGCGCGGCGGCACCTACGGCTGGCTGGCCGCCGAAAAAGGCTGCATCGGCATCTGCTGGTCAAACACCGCCCCCAATATGCCTGCTTGGGGCGCCAAAGACTGCCGCATCGGCAATAACCCGCTCATCCTCGCTGTCCCCCGCTCCGACGGCCAGCACGTCATGGTGGACTGCGCCTTGAGCCAGTTCAGCTACGGCAAGCTGGAGAGCACCCGTCTGGCGGGCAGGCAGCTGCCCGTACCCGGCGGCTGCGACGAGGACGGCCAGCTCACGACAGACCCCGCCGCCATCGAAAAGAGCGGCCGCGCACTGCCCATCGGCTACTGGAAGGGCAGCGGCCTCTCCATCCTGCTGGATTTGATCGCCACCCTCCTTTCCGGCGGCAATGCCGTCCACACCATCGGAACCTTCGGCGACGAGATCGGTCTGACCCAAATCATGATCGCGATCGACCCCACTAAATTTGGCACCGTCGATGAAAACGACGCCGTCATCAGCGCCATCCTTGCGGACATCAAGGCCAGCACCCCGGCCAGACCGGATGGCGAAGTCCGCTGGCCCGGCGAGGGAATGCTGCGCACCATCAAAGAAAACCGCGAGCTTGGTGTTCCGGTGGTCGAGGAGATCTGGGAGTCGGTTTTGAAGATGTAAGAAAACCTCCCTGTTTTTCACATTTGCTTCTCCTGCGGTGGAAAGTTCTGTCTGTCCGTTTACAGATCCATAAAAGAAAAAGCCTGAAACTTCTCGGTACATCAAGAAGTTTCAGGCTTTGTTTCGCTTAAATTGGAAATTTACTGGTCGATGGGCTTCATCGTGGGGAACAGCAGCACGTCACGGATAGAAGCGCTGTCCGTCAGCAGCATGACCAGACGGTCAACACCGAAGCCGAGGCCGCCCGTGGGAGGCAGACCGTACTCCAGAGCGTTGACGTAGTCGTAATCGACCTGTGCCTTGCAGTCGGGCTCGATGGCCTTGCGCTCGGCGACCTGACGCTCGAAGCGGCCCTTCTGGTCGATGGGGTCGTTCAGCTCGCTGAAAGCGTTGCCGTACTCGGTGCAGTCGATGAAGTACTCAAAACGCTCGGTGAAAGCGGGATCGTCCGGCTTGCGCTTGGCCAGCGGGCTGATCTCGACGGGGTAGTCGTAGATGAAGGTGGGCTGGATGAGCTTGTCCTCGACGAAGGCGTCGAAGAACTCGGCCAGGATAGCGCCCTTGGTGGGGACCTCGGGCAGCTCCACATGGTGCTCCTTGGCAGCGGCGATGGCGTCCTCATCGTTCTTCCAGTCGTTGAAGTCAACGCCGGAATACTTCTTGACGGCCTCGATCATGGTCAGACGCTCCCAGTGGCCCATGTCGATCTGCTTGCCCTGATAGGGGATGACCAGACTGCCGCAGATCTTCTGAGCGAGGCGCTTATACAGCTCCTCCACCAGGTCCATCATGCCGTGGAAATCGGTGAATGCCTGATACAGCTCGATGGTGGTGAACTCGGGGTTGTGCTTGGGGTCCATGCCCTCGTTGCGGAAGATGCGGCCCACCTCATAGACGCGGTCCATGCCGCCCACGATGAGGCGCTTCAGGTACAGCTCCGTCTCGATGCGGAGCACCATGTCCATGTTCAGGGTGTTGTGATGGGTGTAGAAGGGACGCGCGGACGCACCGATCTCGAACGGGGTCAGGATGGGGGTATCGACCTCCAGGAAGCCCTTCTCGTCCAGATAAGCACGGATCTCCTTCAGGATCCTGCTGCGCTTGACAAAGGTCTCCTTGACCTCGGGGTTTGCGATGAGGTCAACATAGCGCTGACGATAACGCATCTCGGTATCGGTCAGGCCGTGGAACTTCTCGGGCAGGGGGCGCAGGCTCTTGGCCAGCAGGGTGATCTCCTCGGCACGGGCGCTCAGCTCGCCGGTCTTGGTGCGGAACACCTCGCCCTTGACGCCGATGATGTCGCCCACGTCCAGCTTCTTGAAAGCAGCGTAAACGTCGTCGCCCAGCTCGTCACGGCGGACGTAGAGCTGGATGTCGCCCTTATCGTCGCGCAGATGGGCAAAGCTTGCCTTGCCCATGACGCGCTTGGACATCAGACGGCCGGCCAGTGCGACCTTCTTACCGCTGTCGGTCTCGTTGGGCAGGTCCTTGAACTCTTCCTTCAGGTCAGCAGAGTAAGCATCCTGAGGGAACTTGGTCAGGGTAAAGGGGTCACGGCCTGCAGCCTGCAGGTCTGTCAGCTTCTGGCGGCGCACCTGCACCTGCTCGCTCTCAGACAGGCCCTGTGCGGGGTTCTTCTTCTGTTCTTCCATGATTTCCTCCCGCTTGGCTCAGTTTGCAGAGTGGGTGATGCCCAGCACCTTGTAGTTGACGGTAAGGCCGGTGGGCAGCAGGACTTCGGCGGTGTCGCCGACAGCCTTCTCCAGCAGGGCGTGGCCCACGGGGCTCTCGTCGCTGATCTTGCCGTTCAGGGGGTCGGCCTCGGTACGGCCCACGATGTCGTACTCCTCGACCTCGTCCTCACCCTCCATCTGGATGGTGACGTGGGTACCGACAGAGACGCTCTCAACGCTCAGCTCGCTCTCGTCGATGACGACAGCGTTCTTGACCATCTGCTCCAGCTCGGTGATGCGGTTCTCGACCAGACCCTGGGTGTTCTTGGCCTCATCGTACTCGCTGTTCTCGGACAGGTCGCCGTGGCTGCGGGCTTCCTTGATCTCTTCTGCCAGCTCCTTGCGGCGGACAGTCTTCAGGTATTCCAGTTCCTCCTGCATTGCCTTCAGGCCAGCAGCGGACATCTTGATCTCTTGTGCCATTTGGAAATCTCCTTATCTATTTTTTGGGGTACGGCAGAGTGTCATAAAACATAAAACATAAAACCGCACACGAATGCCATTTTGACCTATTCATTATAATAGCAAGCCGCGGCCTTGTCAATAAAAACTGCCGCCCTGCGGGCCAAAAAGGCCGCAAAAAAGCCCCGCCGACAGAGGGAAGTGCCGACAGGGCTTGGAAAATGTCTTATTCAACCTCTCCGTCACGGCTTCGCCGCGCCACTGCCCGGGTTGCGGCTCCCAGTGTCTGCTTCGCTTTCGCTCGCATCCTACTGGCCGCTGCCCCAACAGCTCCTCCCTGTTTCCGCCACTGGCGGCGGTCGTCGCTGTTGCCCCTACCGAGGGGAGGCCTTGGCATGTCGGGCAGAGATGGCTTCGTCCGGAGACAGCCGGGCGCTGTTCTCATTGGCAGGCTTAATCTTCACCAGACTCGTCCAGGTTGCCCAGCTTCCTGGCCTGCTCGACCACGGCGGGGACCAGCATCTCGGGCAGGGTCTCGTAGCGGGCGAACTCGGTAGTGAACCAGCCGCGGCCCTGAGTGGTCTGACGGATGAAGGTGGTGAAGTTGGCCAGCTCAGCCAGAGGCACTTCGGCGATGATGGTCTGCAGGCCGTCCTCGTCGGGCTCCATGCCCAGCACGCGGCCGCGGCGCTTGGTGACGTCGCCCATAATGTCGCCGGTATTGTCGTTGGGAACATGAGCCTTCAAGGTGTGGATCGGCTCGAGGATGACGGGGCCGGCCTCGGGCATTGCGGCCTTATAGGCCAGCTTTGCAGCCATGATAAAGGCCATCTCGGAGCTGTCCACGGGGTGGTAGCTGCCGTCCAGCAGGGTGGCTTTCAGGCCGACCACGGGATAACCGGCCAGCACGCCCTTCTCGGCGGCAAGGCGGACGCCCTTTTCAACAGCCGGGAAGAAGTTCTTCGGCACGCTGCCGCCGAACACCTTCTCTTCGAAGACGACCTGCTCGCTGTCGCAGGGCTCGAAGTTGATGACGACATCACCGAACTGGCCGTGGCCGCCGGTCTGCTTCTTATGACGGCCCTGCTTCTGGCAGGCCTTGCGGATGGACTCGCGGTAGGCGATACGCGGAGCCTCGAGGCCGATCTCCACGCCGAACTTATTCTTCAGCTTGGCCTTGACCACGTCGAGGTGCTGCTCACCCAGACCGCCGATGATCTGCTGATGGGTCTCGGCGTTGTTGAGGTAGCTCAGGGTGGGGTCTTCTTCCATCAGACGGGCCAGAGCGCTGCTGATCTTGCCCTCGTCGCCCTTCTTGGCGACGGTGACAGCCATGAACAGGCTGGGCTTCGGGAAGACGGGTGCGGGCAGCTTGACCACGCGGGAAGGGTCGCAGAGGGTGTCGCCGGTCTTTGCGCTGACCAGCTTTGCCACAGCGCCGATGTCACCGGCACCGATGCTCTCGGCCTCCGTCTGCTTCTTGCCCAGAACCGTGAGGGGCTTGCCCATCTTCTCGGTCTCGCCGGTGCGGGCGTTGACGAGAGAAGCGCCTGCGGTGAGCTTGCCGCTGACGACGCGCAGATAGCTCAGCTTGCCCACGAAGGGGTCGGCCACCGTCTTAAAGACGTAGGCCACGGCAGGCTCGCTCTCGGCACAGGTCAGCTCGACGGGCTCACCGGCGGCATCCTCAGCCAGAACGGCGTTATGCTCCGGGCTGGGCAGTAGCTTGTGCATATTGTACAGCAGCATATCCAGAGCCTGCTGGTTGACAGCGCTGCCGCAGAACACGGGGGTGATGAGGCCGTCCTTGACGCCCTTGCGCATTCCCTCGACGATCTCCTCGGTGGTGAATGCCTCGCCGCCGAAGAACTTCTCCATCAGCTCGTCGTCGGTCTCGGCGATGGCCTCGCTCATGGCCTCGATCAGGCCCTGGAAGCGGTGGCCGATGTCGGGCAGGTCTACCTGCACCTGCTTGCCGCCCTCATACTTGAAGGCCTTCTGGCTGAACAGGTTGATGTACACGGGGGTGCCGTCGTCGAGCTTCGCCGGGACGACGCAGGGGCAGACGGTGGAGCCGAACTTTATCTTCATGTCCTCGAGAATTTTGAAGTAGTTCGCGTTCTCCAGATCGCACTTGGAGACAAAGACCATCGTGGCCTTGCCGTTCTTGCGGGCCAGCTGGAAGGCCTTTTCTGCGCCGACGGTCACGCCGCTGCGGCCCGACACGCACACCAGCACGCTCTCGGCCGCCCGGATGCCCTCGTACTCGCCTGCCTCAAAGTCGAACAGGCCCGGAGCGTCGATGAGGTTGTACTTGATGCCCTCATACTCCACCGGCACGACCGATGCCGACAGGCTGGCCTTCCGTTTTGCTTCCTCGGGGTCAAAGTCCGAAATCGTGGTGCCGTCCTCGACCCGGCCCATACGCTCGGCAGCGCCCGAAAAATAGACCAGCGCCTCGGTGAGCGTGGTCTTGCCGCTGCCGGCATGACCGGCAATCAGGATATTGCGGATGTTGTTGCTTGCGTATTTCATATCGGTTTTTCCCTCATTTCCGCCGCACGGAGCATTCTCTCCGTTTTTGTGGCATATTTTACAAAGATAATACCACACTCAAAACGATTTTTGAATATTTCATTTGAAATTTCCGGCTTTTACCCTGCCAAACTTCCCGGCTTTGTTTTGTGCATATTGTCATTTTGCCCCCGGCAGACAGCAAAAAGCCCCGGCGGGCTGCAAGCTCGCCGGGGCTGGAGGCAGTTTTTATTGGGGAGATCAGGTGGTCAGGGTCTTGGGGGCAGCAGTCTGCGGGATGGTAGTTCCGGCAGGAACGGTAACCAGCAGAACATCCTTGCCGTAGACTTTGCCAACAGAGATGCCGGCCTTCTCAACATTAGCAACCTTCAGCAGGCTTCTCAGAATATCCAAAGCCTCGCTGTTGCCGCTGAACTCGCCCTTCTGGATGAATTCCTTGTCCAGAAGGCGCGGCAGATTTTTCTCGCTCACATGTACATTCTGAACCTTCATCAGGTACGGATAACGCTCGGTCTTGCCGCCGCTGGCCGGACGGCCGTCTGCACCGTTGGTCCAGATGTAGAGATCGTAATCCCCTTTGCCAGTGGAAGAACTGAAGGTGTAGTCGGTCATCTCACCAAACTTTTCACTGATTTTCTTCATCTGAGTTTCATCATTCAGCTTGACTGTACCGCTGGTGACCTTTTCAGTGAGCTGCTGAAGGCCACCCATCATCTTCTCGGTGTCCTGAACCATAACGGAGTCCATCTTGATGTCGAAATCCTTCAGGGCATCCTTCACCTTCGACGATTTGCTGCCGCCGCACGCCGTCAGCATGGAGACTGCCATAGCGCCCACCAGCACCACAGCCAGAACTTTCTTGAACAGTTTCATCTTGTTCATCCTCCTTGTTTGTTGTTACAACTCGTTGCATTCGCGTCGGCCTCGCCCGGCAGGAATGCTTTTCCCTAGTCTACCCCCCCCCCTGGCTGTCAAGATTAAAATTTCACAATTTTTGTTTCCAAAAATTGTATTTTTTTGAAACAGAACCCCGGGGCGGCGGGGCGAGGGCTTTGTTGCAATCAACCTGCTTTTATGGTATGCTTTAGGTGGCCGGGGGCCGGGGCCTGCCCCGCCCCCAAAAAAGGCACGCCGGACGGAGGTTTTTTGCGATGAAACGCACGGATTATATCAACTGGGACGAATACTTCATGGGCATTGCCCTGCTCACGGCCATGCGCTCCAAAGACCCCAGCAGTCAGGTGGGCGCCTGCATCGTCAGCCCGGAAAACAAGATCCTCTCTCTGGGCTACAACGGCATGCCCATCGGCTGCGACGACGACGCCATGCCGTGGGAGCGGGAGGGTGAGCCGCTGAACACGAAATATATGTACGTCTGCCACGCCGAGCTGAACGCCATCCTCAACAGCGCCCACAACAACCTCAAGGGCGCGCGGGTGTACGTCACCCTCTTCCCCTGCAACGAGTGTACCAAGGCCATCATCCAGTCCGGCATCGCCGAGGTCGTCTACTACAGCGACAAGTACCACGACACCGATTCCAGCGTGGCCGCCCGGTTCATGTTCCAAAAGGCCGGCGTCCGGCTCACCCCCTACCAGCCCAGCGGACGGAAGGCGGAGCTGGAGTTGTAAGATGTTAAATTTTTTCATAGCACCTTGACTTTTGCATCAGATTGCATATACTAGAAGTAGGCAAAATATCGGTTAGGATTATTGCCATCGGCTCATAAAAGCGAAGCCCCCGGTACTCGGCATACCGGGGGCTTCTTTGTGCTTACTGGCCCTTGTGACAGCTGTCAAGCCACTTGCACAGGCGATCGGCAATCACTTGCGCTGCGACAGCTACGATAATATCGGTTAGGATCTGGACCATCAGGCTCACCTCCCTTCTGTTGCCAGAATGGAGAAGGGCAGCGTCTTTAGTATAGCATATTCGACAAAGCATTGCAATTTTTGACAGGTGCGTCAAGTGCTTCCTCTTGACCCCACCTTTGCTCTGCATTATAATAGGGTCTGTGAAAGTATAAATATTCAAGTTTCAGTGCATGGAGAGGAATATATACAATGAATCTTACGAACCGCAGCTTTTTGAAGCTTCTCGATTACACTCCCGAAGAGATCGAAGGTCTGCTGGACCTCGCCGCCGACCTGAAGGCAAAGAAGAAGGCCGGCATCCGCCACGACGCCCTGCGCGGCAAGAACATCGCCCTCATCTTCGAGAAGACCTCCACCCGCACCCGCTGCAGCTTTGAGGTCGCCGCCCACGACCTGGGCATGGAAGTCACCTACCTCGACCCGTCGGGCAGCCAGATCGGCAAAAAGGAGTCCATCGCCGACACTGCCCGGGTGCTGGGCCGGATGTTCGATGGCATCGAGTACCGCGGCTACGGCCAGAGCATCGTGGAAGAGCTGGCCCGCTGCGCCGGTGTGCCGGTGTGGAACGGCCTGACCAACGAGTTCCACCCCACCCAGATCCTCGCCGACTTCCTCACCATCCGGGAGCACTTCGGCCGCCTCAAGGGCATCAACTTCGTTTACTTCGGCGACGCCCGCTACAACATGGGCAACAGCCTGATGGTGGGCTGCGCCAAGATGGGCCTCAACTTCACCGCCTGCGCTCCCAAGAAGTACCAGCCGGACGCTGCACTGGTGGAGCAGTGCAAGGCCATCGCCGCCGAGACGGGTGCGGCCATCTCCTTCGAGGAAGACCCCGCCAAAGCCGCAAAGGGCGCAGACGTCCTCTACACCGACGTCTGGGTGTCCATGGGCGAGCCGGTCGAGGTCTGGGCCGAGCGCATCAACGACCTGGCCGCATATCAGATCAACCAGAACCTGATGGACATTGCCGGCCCCAGGGCCGTGTTCATGCACTGCCTGCCCGCCTACCACGACCACAAGACCACTGTGGGCAGGGAGATGGGCGAGCGCTTTGGCCGCGACGCGATGGAAGTCACCGACGAAGTCTTCGAAGGCCCTCAGAGCATCGTCTTCGACGAGGCCGAGAACCGGATGCACACCATCAAGGCTGTCATGGCGGCCACGCTGGGCTATAACGGCTGATGGGCGGAGGACACGTTTCGCGCCCCGATTTCGGGATGCCGCAGCCCGACCCGGCCCACCCGCTGACGGAGTTTTACTGCCTGCTGCAGCGGGCCTTAGACCGGGAGGGCGTGTTCGCCCTGCCCGCGCTGTATGCGCAGTTCCGCGCTCCGGCCCGGCGCATCTACGCCGACGAGGCGGCGGATTTTCTCACCCTTCTGCCCGATGAGGCAGAGGGCGCATCCCGTCTGCTGGCCCCGGCGCAGCTGCAGCTGCTCTATTCCTCCCTGCACGTCATGCCGGATGGTGCGCCCGCCGCGCTGTTGCTCACCGAGGAATGCACCCGGACGGTGTACGCTGTCCAGCTGCTGCCGCCCTTCGTCTGGGAAGACCCGCTCCCGCCCCTGCCGGACGCTCCGGCGGCGCTGAGCCTCACCCTCACCATGCGGGACGTGGAAGAGATCGACGCCTGCCCCGCCGCGCTGGGCCACCGTCTCGCCTGCGACAAGGCGGGCAAACGCTGGCTCCACCACCCCCGGGCCGAGACCTATCTCTCCGAGCGGGTAGCCCTCTTCCAGCGGCTCTACCGATGACTGAACAGAAGCTCTCAGGGTCATTTGCCAAAACATGGCGGCAAATGGCTCTTTTGTTTTTGGCGTATTCATGTTATACTTTGGGTACCTTGTGCGATGCCGGGCGGAAGATTTTTCCGCTCTGCACCATAAACTGCAATAATCGGGGCCGCTCATCCGTATACAGGGTGAATGTCCCCAATCAAAGATGATTTTTCCACCGGGTCCTGCTGTACACAGGACATCAAAGGAGCATAGAACTATGGGACAGCTGACCAAAAACGAGATTTTTGCGCTGGCCGTGCAGCGATACAGTGACACGGTGTTCCGAGCCGCCATGCACAACTGCAGCTGCACCGCCGATGCGGAAGATGTGGTGCAGGATGTTTTCGAAAAGCTGCTGTGCTACAATGGCCGCTTCGAGAGCGAGGAACACCTGAAAGCCTGGCTGCTGCGTGTGACCATCAACCGCTGCCACGACCTGACCCGCGCCGCCCGCCAGAAGGACACCGAGCTGGACGAGAACCTTCCCGCTCCGGACCAGATGGAAGACGGCAGTGTGCTGGACGCCGTGCGCGCCCTGCCCGAGAACTACCGCAACGCGGTCTACCTCCACTACTACGAGGGGTACACCGCCGCCGAGGTGGGCCGGATGCTGGGCGCACCCACCAACACGGTGCTCAGCTGGCTTCGCCGCGCCCGCGCACAGTTACATACGATGCTGAAGGAGGAGATCGAAGATGAGGTGGTATGAGTACAAGATGGAGGTGGACGACCTTCACGCTTCGGACGACCTGAAAGCAAAGCTCCTCGCCATGCAGCCGGCAGAAGAGGCACCGAAACCCGCCAAAATGCCTAAAAAAGCCATCCACTTTCCCCGCAAGGCTCTGAGCATCGCCGCCTGCGGCCTGCTCTGCGGCGTGGGTCTGTATGCGGCAGTCCACTCCCCCTTCAGCCTGCTGCCTGCGGGCGGCGCGGCCCTCAGCTCTGCCCCTGAGACGGCCTCCTACGCCGCCGCCTACTCGATGGACGACGTGAACAGCGCCCTTGCCGCACCCAAGATGGCCGTCCAGGCCGGTGGAAGCGCCGATGCCATGAGCGACCGCGATGCAGGCGGCGCCGGTGCCCTCAGCGCCGAGGCCGCGCAGACGAGCACAAAGCTCATCTACACCGCCAACCTCACCATCGAGAGCAAGGACTTTGACGCCGCCCGCACCGCCCTCACCGACGCCGTGAGCGCCGCCGGGGGCTATCTGGAATCCAGCAATGAATCCTCTTACACCGGCTCGAGCCGCACCCTCTCCCTCACCATCCGCGTCCCGCAGGACAACTACGCGAGCTTCCTCGAAGCCGCCGCGCAGGCGGGCAACCTCGTGGACAAGAGCGAGCAGGTGCAGGACGTCACCACTCAGTATATGGACATCGAGGCCCGGCTCTCCAACCTGACGGCCCAGCGCACACGTTTGCAGGAGCTTCAGGCCAGCGCCGAAAACCTCGCCGACCTGCTGGAGATCGAATCTTCCCTCAGCGACGTCCAGTACCAGATCGAGAGCTGGCAGTCGCAGCTGGACTGGTACAGCCAGCAGGTGTCCTGCTCCACGGTCTACCTCTCGCTGGACGAGGTGAAGGAATACACCCCCACCGAGGAATCCTACCTCTCCCAGCTGTCCAGCGCTCTCCGCAATGGCTGGACGGGCTTTGTCTCCGGCATCCAGCAGCTGACGGTCTGGGTCGTGGGCGTCTGGCCCGTGCTGGTCGTTCTGGCCGCAGCCGCCCTCGTCGTCCGCTTCGTACGCCGCCGCACCCGCAAGTGATATTCGCTCTGTCGAAGCGCCCCGGAATGGGGCGCTTTTTGTTTCCGGCAGCGGCCTTTTCGAAAAAGTCATATTCTTTTTGAAAAAACGCTTGACAAGTCCCCCGCCTTGTGGTATTATACTTGAGCAGTCAGCGAGAGGCCGACAGCAAAAAGTAAATATCGCGGGGTGGAGCAGTCTGGTAGCTCGTCGGGCTCATAACCCGAAGGTCGTTGGTTCAAATCCGGCCCCCGCAACCACCAAGCATCTTGATTTTATCAAGATGCTTTTTCTTTTTTGCATACAAAACGAGGGGCCGCACAGCTGTGCGGCCCCTCGTTTGCGTTTATATCTTTTACAGCATCCCGTGCCGACGCTGTTCGGCTTCCAGCTCCTGGTTCAGGGCCGCCTTGCGGTGGTCGAGCAGGAGGTCTTTGTTGTACTGGAAATACCGCTCACAGCCGTTTTCGGCAATGAACGCATGGGCGGCGGGCGAGAGGGTCAGCTCGGTGACGAAGACCACCATCTCCTGACTCTCGGCGAATGCCTGCTCCATGAAGTCGAAGGCCGCTTCCAGCGCGGCGCTGGCCGTCTGCTGGGCGGTGTCCCGGGCATCCGACAGGGTGCCGAACTGGGTACGCAGCACCTTGAAGGCGGCGTCCGCGTCCGGCGCGGCGGCGCGCAGAAGCTCTTTCTCCCAGCCGCGCAGGGTCTTGGCGGTCTGCAAGCGGGCTTCCAGCGTGGGCTTATCCAGCAGACCGGCGGCACGCTTTTTCTGGGTCTCGGCCTCATAGTCGGCGGTCATCTGGTCAAAGAGCTGCGCCCAGCAGTTCGGCTCCTGCGCCAGCTCTGCGGGCATCTCGGCAAAGGCTTTCTTCGTCTCCCGCAGGAAGGCATAGCAGCTGTCGGCCACAGCGTCTGCCCGCCGGGAGGCAGAGAAGCGCGTCTCGAGGCCGGACAGGATCAGGCTCACGAGGCTCAGCTTCTCGTCGAAGGGGGCCTGCAGCAGCCGCGCAAAAGCGGCAGGCTTGGCCTGACCGGCCAGAATATCCTCCACGCCGTAGTCGTCACGGTACTTGTAGTAGAGGTCGAGGTAGGCCGAGAAGTCCTCGGCGATCTTCTGGTGCTGGATATACTGGCGGATGAGCTCTTCGTCGGCCTGCAGGCCCAGCGACTCATAGGTATTGAGCAGGTTGGAGAGGTCTTCCCAGCCGCGGGCGGTGACGAACTGGGTGCCGTCCACGTCGGCGTTTATCTGGTAGAAGTTCTGGGGGTGCAGTTCGAGATAGCTCAGGATCGCGCTGTGGATGTGGGCTGCACGGGCGTAGTCCTTCCAGACCGGCAGATCCGGCTCAATGTCCATCCGGCGGACGCGGTCGAGGGTGACGATGTCGAAATCGCGGACGGATTTATTATACTCCGGCGGGTTGCCTGCCGCCACGATGACCCAGCCCGCAGGCACGGCCTGATTGCCGAAGGTCTTGCACTGCAAAAACTGCAGCATGGTGGGGGCCAGCGTCTCGGAGACGCAGTTGATCTCGTCGATGAAGAGGATGCCCTCTTTCAGGCCGGTGGCCTCCATCTTGGCGTAGACGCTGGCGATGATCTCGCTCATGGTGTACTCCGTCACAGAGACGTCCCGGCCGCCGTAGTTGCGCTGACGGATGAAGGGCAGGCCCACGGCGCTCTGGCGGGTGTGATGGGTGATGGTATAGGCCACCAGCGCCACGCCGCACTCCCGCGCCGCCTGCTCCATGACCTGGGTCTTGCCGATGCCCGGAGGCCCCATCAGCAGGATAGGGCGCTGGCGGATGGCCGGGATGGCGTATTCGCCCAGAGCATCTTTGGCGAGGTACGCTTTGACGGTATGCTCGATCTCTTCTTTGGCTCGTTTGATGTTCATATTCTTTCCCTCGTTATCACGAATTGTTGAGGTCGCGGTAGAGGTCGTCTTCCTCCGCCAGTGCTTCGGACAGGGCCGAGGCGCTGCGGGCTGCCTCACCGGTAAATTCTTCTTCGTCCAGCACCACTTTCATCGCCCAGGGCGGCACATTGGCGTCGTCGAAGCGGTCGCCCAGAAACAGAAATGCCGTGTCGTAAGCCGGGCGGCGGGCCGGGTAGGTCCCCATACCGTCGGTAAAATAGAGCAGGCCCCGGAGGTTTGAGAACTTCTTCTCGGCGCAGAGCTGGCTGACGTACTCGAAGGCGGGCCGGAAATCGGTGCCGCCGCCGCCCCGCAGCTCGAAATGGTTCATGGCACGGATGAGGTCGTCTTCGTTTTTGACGGGAATATCCTGCCGCACCGCGTTGTCGGCCTGGATGAGGTGGAGATTCATCCGATGGAAGAAATTCTCCCTGCCCTTCAGCAGAGTGTACGTCTCGGCCAGAAAGGCCCGCACCAGCTCACCCGAGGTGGAGTAGCTGGTGTCGATGACGAGGGCCAGCTCTTCTATCTTCTTGCTCTCCCGGGTCTCCAGCGGCTCGATGAGGGGCAGGTTGCCGTAGACCGACAGGCCATAGGTGTAAAAGTTCAAATCGAACTCGTCCGGGTCGAGGTGGACTTCCTCCCGGGTGACGCAGAACCGGCGCAGGAAGTCGCCGTAGCTGCGGCGGCTGCGGTTTGCGGCTTTGATCTGCTCCCGCATGGCGTCCGCGCCCTCACCGGCCTCTTTGTCCCGGAGTTCCAGCTCGGTCTGCATCCGCTCGCCGATCTTCTGCCACGTCTTCTGGGGCAGCGGCGCAGGCATCTGCTGGGGCTGTTCGGGGGCATCTTTGGGCCAGAGGCGGTGGTCATCGGTGTAGAATTCTTTTTCCAGCTGGCGGAGAACGCCGGGCGTCTGCCGCACCAGCCAGCGGTAGATGGGAGCTGCAGCAGCCACTTTTTCCTGCGCGATGATCTCCTCATAGGCGTGTTGGCGCACCCACGTCAGGGGGCGCTGGACGCTCTTGCGGCCAAGACCGTCGATGACGTTCTCCACCGCAATGTCACACGCAAGGTCCCACAGGCGTTTGTCCCGCTTGCCGCGCAGCCAGAGATGGCGGAAGATGCAGTGGAACACCGTGTGGAGGTAGAGCCGGTTGAGATATTTGGGGTTCTTCTGGTAGAGCCGAAGCAGAGCGCTGGGCTGGTAGCAGAGGATGGTCCCATCCGTCGCCAGCACCCCGCACCGCTCGTCGGCGGTGGGCGTCAGGGCCGAGAGGGCCTGGTCCAGAAAGCGGAAGTCCAGATACAGCCCGCTGCGCACCACGGCCAGCACCTCGCCGCCCATCCGGGCCTGCCACTCTTCGTGAGTCTCGGGCCGGGCCGACTGGAAGGGCTTGCGGGGGTCAAAAAACTTTTCCTTCTCAGAAATCAAAATCATACCTCTTCTTTTGGGGCGCAGCGGCACGCTTTTTGTGCTCTGCGTCGGCCAGCAGGGCGGCAGCTTCGGCATTGTCGGCCTTGGCCGCGAGGGCAGCACCCTCGGCAAAGGCATCCGTATCCATCACATCCAGCGCCAGCAGGACTTTGATGCCCTCGGTGTCCTGCGCCTTGAGCAGACGGGTCAGCACCCGCCCGGTGTTGGTCTTGAGGAAGTCCCGGTAGGCATCCCGGGCGGCATCGCTCAGCTGCCACGGCCAGCGCAGGCGGTCGAAGCAGAGCATCGCCATCACGGAAGCGTCGTCGGCGTCGTGGCCCTGCGGGAAGATGGCGTCATACTCCGCCGGGAGAAGCTTATTTTCGAGAAAGCACTGCCGGTAGTGGTAGCCCTGCCCCGAAAAGGTGTGGAGCAGGATGTGGGCGGGCGTCTCCTCGATGTCCTCCCAGTAGGCGGGATACCACAGCCCCGCCCGGGGTGCGGCCTCCCCCACCGGCCAGAACAGCGCCCGCACGGCCTCGGTGATGCTGCCCACGATGGCAAACAGGCCGGTGGCCTGCTCGGGCGTGGCGCGGATGATGAGGTCTTCCAGCGCAAAGCAGTTGAGGAAGACATCGCTGCCCATGGTCAGCTCTCCTGTCCCGGCAGTCAGGCGGCGCAGCCTGCGGCAGTTGTAGAATGTGCAGCTGCCGATGACCCGCAGACTGTCCGGCAGGGTGACTTCTTCCAGGAAGTTCCCGCAAATGGGGTGGAGCTCGTCGTCCTGCACCGGGGCGGCGGGGGCGTCGAAGTCAAAGCTGTACCGCTCTTTGCCGCTCACATCCCGGCCAAAAGCACGGGTCAGACAGAGCTTGCCGTCCTCGGCCAGCTCATAGCGGCAGATCTTTTCCGGCCCGGGCAGACCCCGGGGCTTTTCGGAAAAACAGTAATCTCCCAGTTCGGTGATGGGCCACTGGCCCTCCCCTTCCGGCGCAGGAACAGCCCCGGGCAGCTTCACGCAGGGCTCGCCGCCGTACACCCGCACAAGGCGGGCCGTGCCGCCCGCCAGCGGCAGAATATCCAGTATCATAAGAACCTCGCTCACAAAAAAGCTGCCGCACAGGCACGCCGTGCAGCAGCTCCGTTCAAAACTTCATCACTGTGCGGCCTGTGCAAGGCAATCGTTCATTGCCGCAAATACCGCGTCGCTGGTCATGGTGCTGCCGGAGACAGCATCCACCCCGACGGTCGAGCCAGCCGCCAGCAGGGAGGCCGACAGCGTCTCTGCCGCCTTGCCGCCCAGCTCCGGCGTCTCGCCGGAAGCGTCGATCACAACATTCGTCACCTTGCCGCCGGTGATGGTCACGGTGACGCCCACCTCGCTCAGACAGCCCTGCGCACTGGCGGTGTAGGTGCCGTCGGTGTAGGTGTCGGCGTTATCGGCAGCAGGCACGGTGCCGGTGTTGGCGATATAGAGGGCCAGCACGATGCCGAGGATGACGTCCAGCACCAGCATGAGGATAATGTTGCGGGTCATGTGTTTTTTCATGGTCTGTGAAGTGCTCCTTTTGCGATGTTTGGGGTCCGCTCGTTACTTTGCGGGCTTGAAGCTGTCGCGCAGGGTCACGACACGATTGTACACGCCGGGGTTCTTCGAGTCGGGAGTGAAGAAACCGGTGCGCACGAACTGGAACTTATCGCCGGGCTTTGCGTCGGCCAGAGCCTCTTCCAGCTTGCAGCCCTTGCGGACGACAACGCTGTCGGGGTTCAGATAATCCTTGTAGTCGCTGCCCTCAGGGATGGCATTCATGTTCGCCTCGGTGAAGAGCTTGTCGTACAGGCGCACCTCGGCATCCACGGCGTGGGCGGCGCTCACCCAGTGGATGGTACCCTTGACCTTGCGGCCATCGGCAGGATTGCCGTTGCCGGTCTCAAGGTCGGCGGTGCAGTGGATGACAGCGATGCTGCCGTCGGGGTTCTTCTCGACGCTCTCGCACTTGACGATATAGCCGCCCATCAGACGGACTTCGCCGCCGACGGTCAGGCGCTTGAACTTCGGAGGCGGCACCTCGGCGAAGTCCTCGTTCTCGATCCACAGCTCCTTCGTGAAGGCGACCTTGCGGGTCGTGGTGTCGTTGGTCTCACGGTTGGGGTTGTTGGCGATGTCGAAATACTCGGTCTTGTCGGCGGGGTAGTTGTCCACCACCAGCTTGACGGGGTCCAGCACGGCGATGCGGCGCTGTGCGGTCAGATCCAGCTCGCTGCGGATGCAGGCTTCCAGCTGGCGCATATCAATGAGGTTGTCGGACTTGGAGATGCCGGCCTCGCGCACGAAGGTGAAGATAGAAGAAGCGGTGTAGCCGCGGCGGCGCAGGCCGCACAGGGTGGGCATGCGGGGGTCATCCCAGCCGTCCACAATGCCCATCTCCACCAGCTCACGCAGATAGCGCTTGCTCATGACGGTGTTGGTCATGTTCAGGCGGGCGAACTCGCGCTGCTTGGGGAACTCGGTGCCAAAGATGTTCTCGATGACCCAGTTGTACAGCGGGCGGTGGTTCTCGAACTCGAGGCTGCACATGCTGTGGGTGATGCCCTCGATGGCGTCCTGGATGGGGTGGGCAAAGTCGTACATCGGGTAGATGCACCACTTATTGCCCTGACGGTGATGCTCGGCGTACTTGATGCGGTAGATGGCCGGGTCACGCATGTTCATGTTGGGGCTGGCGAGGTCGATCTTGGCGCGGAGGGTCTTTTCGCCCTCCTTGAACTCGCCTGCACGCATCCGGCGGAAGAGGTCGAGGTTCTCTTCCGGGGTGCGGTCGCGCCACGGAGAGGGACGGGAGGGCTTGCCTGCGTCGCTGCCGCGGTACTCGCGCATCTCGTCGCGGGTCAGGTCATCGACGTATGCCTTGCCCTCGAGGATGAGCTTCTCGGCGTACTCGTAGCACTTGTCGAAGTAGTCGCTGCCGTAGAAGATGCCGCCGTTGGGGTCGGCACCCAGCCAGTGCAGATCCTCGATGATGCTGTTGACATACTCTTCCCCTTCACGGGCGGGGTTGGTGTCGTCGAGGCGGAGGTTGAACTTGCCGCCGTACTGGTTTGCGATGGACCAGTTGATATAGATCGCCTTGGCGCTGCCGATGTGCAGGTAGCCGTTGGGCTCCGGCGGGAAGCGGGTGTGGATCTCGCGGATTTTGCCTTCGGCGAGGTCGGCGTCAATGATCTCGGTCAAAAAGTTTTTATCTGCCATAGTGGCGTTCCCCCTGTCAGGGCATAGCAAGCCCGGAATTACACTTTTCATACCCCTTATAATACACTATTTCCCGCTTTCCTTCAAGGTGGAAAGCCGAAGTTCCACCTGTTTTCGGCGTCGTTTTGCGAAAAAGCTTTCCCTGTCTCCCGCTTTTTGCAAAAAAAGCGAAATTCATGCTTGACATTCCGCACAGAATCTTATATAATAATCAAGCATTCAGCGAATGCGGAATATCTGTAGGGGTATAGCTCAGTTGGTAGAGCAGCGGTCTCCAAAACCGCGTGCCGTGAGTTCGAGACTTACTACCCCTGCCACAAGCGCACAGAGAGTACTCTGTGCGTTTTGTTTTTGTATTTTTCCCGGAATGTCGGACTTTCCAAAACTTTTTTGACATTTTCCGAAATTCATGCTTGACAACCGCGCGTTTCTCAGGTATAATAACACACGTTCCGGCGGTCAACCGCCAGAAACGATGCACTTGAGCGATCATGGCCCGGTAGCTCAGTTGGTTAGAGCACCAGCCTGTCACGCTGGGGGTCGTCGGTTCGAGCCCGATCCGGGTCGCCATTTGCTGCTATAGCTCAGTTGGTAGAGCGCATCCTTGGTAAGGATGAGGTCAGCAGTTCAAATCTGCTTAGCAGCTCCAGAAAGCCGTGCAATCAAAAGATTGCACGGTTTTTTGTCGGATTTTTCTGCTCTGTATTATTGGAATAATAGCCATTTTACGCAGGTGGGAATTGACAGCAAACCAAATTATGGTATACTATAGGTGGTAAGAAGAAGCGCCCCACGTGGGCAAGGTAAGATGTCAACGCAAACAAGCGGGGAAATACCCGGTATCCGATGGGGTGCCGGGTATTTGCTTTGCGGAGAGGTCCGGCGCACAATAGGTTTCAATTTCAAGCCGGTCATGCTATAATACTTTCAACGGTTCGCCCAAGTGCGGAAAATGGACAGTTCAGAACGGTTTCTGATTCATTTTAGCAGTCTGGCGAGGGAAGAGGAGGCTTTTTATGAACGTTGCGTTCTGCTTCCGGCTGACGCCGGCAAAAATTGTACTGCGAGGATTTTTGGCGCTGATTCTGTTTGGAACCTGCCTGCTGATGCTCCCCGCTGCATCGGTCCAACCTGGCGGCGCCGGATTTCTAACGGCATTTTTCACCGCAACCTCTGCCACCTGCGTCACCGGGCTGATCGTCCTGGACACGGCCACCGGCTGGACGCTTTTTGGGCAGCTGGTGATCCTGACCCTGATCCAGATTGGCGGTATGGGTGTGGTTACCGTGGCCGTATCCTTGTCCCAGATTGCCGGGAAACGGATCGGGCTGGCCAGCCGCTTCCTTCTGCAGGAGTCCATCGGCGCGCCCCAGATCGGCGGTATCATCCGTCTGCTCCGCTTTATCCTGCGCATGACCCTGACCTTTGAGGGGATTGGTGCCTGTCTCTTTGCCATCCGATTTGTGCCCCAGTACGGCCTCCTGCGGGGCATCTGGTACAGCGTGTTCCATGCCATCTCCGCATTTTGTAATGCGGGCTTTGACTTGATGGGCCATAGAGCTCCTTTTTCCTCTCTAACTGGTTACGTAGGGGACCCGCTGGTCAACTGTACCACTATGGCGCTGATTGTTGTGGGCGGTATCGGTTTTTTTGTCTGGGAGGATCTATCCAAGAACAAATTCCACTTCCGTGCCTACACCCTTCAAACCAAGCTGGTGCTCACCGTCACCGGCCTGCTGATCGTGTTGCCCACCCTCTGGTTTTTCTGCTGGGAGTTTGACAGCTGGGACCTGACCCTGGGCCAGCGGTTCTGGGCATCCCTGTTCCAGGCGGTGTCGCCTCGGACGGCGGGCTTTAACACCGTGGATCTGGCTCAGCTCAACGGCGGTTCCAAACTGCTGACCATCTGCCTGATGCTGGTGGGCGGCTCTCCGTCCTCCACGGCCGGCGGCATCAAGACCACGACCCTGGCGATTCTGCTGCTGTCGGTCCGGGCCGGATTCAAAGGAAACAACGAGGTACACTGCTACGGCCGGAAGATTCCCCAGCAGGTGATCCTGCGGGCCCTGGTGGTCACCGTCCTCTACGGGGCGATGTTCCTGGTTGCCGGACTGTGTATCAGCCAGCTGGAGCCCATTCTGCTTTCGGAGTCCCTCTTTGAGTGTGCCTCCGCCATCGGCACGGTGGGATTGACCCTGGGTGTTACCAACCAGCTCCACGGGGTGTCCCAGTTGATTCTGATCCTGCTTATGTACTTTGGCCGGGTCGGGGGACTGACCATGGTTTACGCGGTGTCAGGGGGCAGCAAACGGCCCCGGCACACTTACCCGGAAGAATCCATCGGAATTGGATAAGAAGAAATGGAGGAAAGAATGGCAAAATCTGTGTTATTGATTGGCCTAGGCCGGTTTGGCTACCATATGGCAGAGCGGATGCAGGAGCTGAAGGACGAGGTCCTGGGCGTAGATATCGACGAGGACAAGGTAGAGCAATGCCTGTCCTGCCTGACCAGCGCCCAGATTGCCGACGCCACCGACGAGAACTTTATCCGCACCCTGGGGGTGCGCAACTTTGACGTGTGTGTTGTGGCTATCGGGGACAACTTCCAGGCGTCTCTGGAGGTGACGGCGCTGCTGAAGGACTTTGGCGCCCAGTTTGTGGTGTCCCGTGCGGCGGGGGAGATCCATGCCAAGTTCCTGCTGCGCAACGGAGCGGACCAGGTGATCTATCCGGAACGGGATATGGCCCGCCATGCTGCCGTCAAATACTCCGCCAACCACGTGCTGGACTTCTTCCAGCTGACGCCGGAGTACGCCATTTACGAGATCTCGGCGCCCAAGGAGTGGATGGGCAAGAGCATTGAGGAGCTTCAGGTCCGCCGCAAGCACCATGTGAATATTCTGGCTGTCCGGGTGGGGGAGACGGTGGACCCGGTGGTGAGTCCTGCCTACCGGTTTACCGGTCAGGAGAGCATCTTTATCCTGGGCGCCAGCAAGGAGGTCAAACCCTTTTTGTAACCGTTGAGAAACATTAGCACTCAAAACAAAAGAGTGCTAATGTTTACAGGCCGTTCACAATTTTGACAAAGATTCTTCATAAGAAGGGGCTATCCTACAAGCATAGAAAAGGTGATCACCCGCTCCGCCATCCCCCATCCCAACTGGATGCCGGATGACCGCATCTATCTTGCGACGGCGTACAATCCGCACCCACCGTAGCATAGAAATGAATCGGATTGAATTCAAATTTCATTGGAGGCATTTTTATGTTTGGTATGACTACGTTTCGTCCCAATTCCTTTTTGACGGACCCCTTCCAGGAGTTTGAGAATCTGGCGACTACCTTCTTCGGCCCCGGCGGCAGCCCTGATTTCAGCATGGATATCAAGGACAACGGCGACAGCTATCAGCTCAAGGCCGACCTGCCCGGCGTGGAGAAGGAAGATCTGCACATCGACCTGAACGGCGACGCCATGACCATCTCGGCCCAGCGCCACTCCCAGTATGAGGAGAAGGACCAGCAGGGCAACTACGTCCGCTGCGAACGCTCCTTCGGCAGCTTCAGCAGAACCTTTGACGTGTCCGGCGTAGATACCGAGCACGTGACGGCGGCGTATCAGAACGGGGTGCTGACCCTGGAGATGCCCAA
>OMGY01000822.1_pt1 | contig 32873 bp, 39 predicted proteins | sample 1674461 | NCBI WGS metagenome assembly OMGY01 (sample SAMN05578579, study PRJEB25193) | human gut metagenome | biome: Human Microbiome; feature: human-associated habitat; material: feces | host: Homo sapiens | place: USA:Birmingham | reverse complement strand
CGACGCCCTCATTTCCGAGGTCGAAGGCGAGAAAGCAAAGTCGCGCAAGCGTTATCCCATCCGGGGCCTCAAGAAAGCCCCGACCCAACCCACCATTGAAATCACACTCTAAAGGAGGAACACCAACAATGGCTATGAACAACAAAAACACTCCCAGCGGCAAGTCTCTCAAGATGAGCGCAGACGACCTCAAGGAGATGGTGAAGGCCGCCGTCGCCGAGTGCCTCGGCGAGGAGAAGGAAGACACTCCGCCCGCCGAGGAGACCGCCGGTGAGGGCATGGACGTCATGAGCGTCATCGAGGAGGCCGTCGAAGCTGCCGCCGAGAAACGCAAGGCCCGCAAGGAGGCCGGTGAGGAGGTGCCCGAGGAGATTACTCCCGACGAAATCATCGCCGAGGCCGCCGCCATCCTTGACGGTCTTACCGCCGAGGAGGAGGCCAAGGCCGACGACGCCGAGACCGAGGAGAAGTCCGAGGAGGAGGTCGCGGAGGGCAAGGCCACCAAGACCACCGCCACCCGCCAGACTAAGAAGCGCACCGCAGCCCCCGCGCAGCGCAAGTACGCGGACATCTATCTGCCCCGCAAAGTCGTCACCGTCGAGAAGAAGAAAATCCCCGCCGACGTGCAGCTCGCCCGCGCTGTGAAGTGCCTGGACGTCTTTGGCCGGCACGACCCCGAGGCCGCAGCCTACTACGCCAAGAAGAACTACGGCGATGAGGCTATGGCCCGCGAATTCAAGGCCATGTCCGCCACCTCCCCCAGCTCCGGCGGCTACCTCATCCCGGAGATTTACCTCGATGAGATTATCGAGATGCTGTACGCCAAGACCGTCATCTTCGAGCTCGGCGCTCGCAAGGTGCCTATGGCGAACGGCAACCTCAACATCCCCAAGATGACCTCCGGCGCTCGTGCGACGTGGGGCGGCGAGGCTCGCAAGATTGCCAAGAGCCAGCCCACCTTCGGCAACATCAAAATGAGCGCGAAGCGGCTCGAGGCCATTGTGCCCCAGACCCGCGAGCTGCTCATGAGCACCAACTACTCCGCCGACGCCCTTTTCGCCAACGACCTCACCCGTCGCATGGAGCTGGGCCTCGACTACGGCGGTATGTTCGGCAGCGGCGGCGAATTCCAGCCTCTCGGCATCGCCAAGAATAAGGAGGTCGAGACCGTTGACGCTACCGCGCTGAACAACACCGAGCTCGCCAGCGCAGACGGCAAAATCACCGCCGACTTCCCCGTGTGGCTTGTGTCCAAGGTACTGGCGAAGAACGTGGACGACCTCGGCCTCGGCTGGACGTTCAACAGCTTCGTCGAGGGCTTCCTCAAGAACATGAAGACCACCACGGGCGAGTACATCTACCGCGAGGAGATGAACGGCGGCAAACTGCTGGGCTTCCCCTACAAGGTCTCCAACCAGATTGAGACCGCCAGCAACAAGACCACCATCATCTTCGGCAACTGGGCCGACCTCCTCGTGGGCGAGCAGCTCGGCCTCGAGACCTACACCACCCTCGACGGCTCTTGGACGGATGAGAACGGCGTCCAGCACAACGCCTTCGAGGAGAACCTCTCCGCCACCCGCGCCCTCATGTATGTGGACATCGCGGCCCGCCATGCGGAGAGCTTCATCGTCGTCAAGAATGTCGCCATCGCGTAAGGCGAAGGCGCATAACACCAAAGGAGGAACAGCAGCATGAAAGAATTGAAGGAGACCGCGCAGGCGGCCAACCCGGCGCTGGAGCCGGGACAGGAGATCAACGAGGCCGACGGGGAGCCTATCTTCCACGCCGACGAAGAGGAAGGAGCAGATCATGAGCAATAAGGTCAAGGTGTGCCTGGACGCGGGGCACGTGGGCAGCAAGTACAACCAGAGCCCGGTCGTGAAGACCTACTACGAGAGTGCGATGAACTGGGCCCTGCACCTGAAGCTCAAGGCCGAGCTGGAGGCCAGAGGCTTCGAGGTCGTCACCACCCGGGCGGACATCAACACCGATCTCACCGTCTACAAGCGCGGAACGGCATCGAAGGGCTGCGACGTCTTTATCTCCCTGCACTCCAACGCTTGCAGCACCGAGAGCGTCGACTACCCTGTCGTCTACCGGGCATACGACAACCTGAACGGCGTGGACGACATCGCCCTGCAGATCGCGAAGAAGATCGGCGAACTCATGGGCACCAGACAGGCGGGTCGCACCGCAACCCGAAAGAACAGCGCGGGCGGCGAGTATTACGGCGTCCTTCGCGGAGCCCGAGCTGTCGGCACCCCGTTCTATATGCTCATCGAGCACAGCTTCCACACCAACACCGCCGCGACAAAGTGGCTCCAGATCGACGCCAACCTGGACAAGCTGGCGGTCGCCGAGGCGGAGCTGCTGGCGGACTACTTCGGCGTCGGGGCCAATGACAAGGACAAGACCGAGATCATGGGCAAGGCCCAGGCCACGGCGCAGCAGATGGCTCTCTTTTGCCGCAGCAAGAACGCCGTGCCTCAACTGACGAGCTGCTCTCTGGAACAGCTCGCGCAGATCTTCCTTGAAGAAGGCGAGGCCGAGGGCGTTCGCGGCGACATCGCCTTCGCACAGAGCCTCCATGAGACAGGCTGCTTCAAGTACGGCGGCATCGTCCTCCCGAGTCAAAACAACTACGCGGGCATCGGAGCCCTCAACGGCAACGCGAAGGGCGAGGCGGCAACCTTCCCCGACCCCCGCACAGGCGTCCGGGCGCAGATCCAGCACCTCAAGGCATACGCCTCTACCGACGCGCTGGTCAACGCTTGCGTCGACCCCCGCTTCGCTCTGGTCACTCGCGGCTCCGCTCCCTTTGTGGAATGGCTCGGCGCGGCAGACAACCCCAACGGCAAGGGCTGGGCTGTCCCCGGCAAGGGTTACGGCGAGAAAGTGGTCGCGCTGCTGGGCCAGATCGTGGCCTACGAGGTGCCCCAGGAGCCCGCTCCGGCCCCGCAGGAGCCGGAGACCGCTACATACCCCGACTGGCAGACGAACGGCCTCAAGGCCCTCGTAGAGGCGGGGGTCATCGTTTCCCCGGAATACTGGGAGGCGAAGTTCGGGCAGTCCATCACGGTCGGCGAGGTCGTCGGCATCCTGGGCAAGCTGTTCGAGAAGGCTACAGAATAACGGAAAGGAGGGCGGGACATGGATGAGCTCTCAAAAGACCTGACGCTGGAGATGCTCCCCGAGGGCCTATACAAGGAGATCGCGGAAGCAATCGGCATCGGCAACTTCTACAAGCTCGCGGAGGTGGTAGGCGGGGCCACTGTCTACATCCCGAAGCCTGAGAGTGTCACCCGACCCGTCCGGGACGCCCGCATCAAGGCCGAGTTCAACGGCTACAATCACCCGGAGCTGGCGAAGAAGTACAATGTCACCGAGCGATGGGTAAGGCAGCTTTGCGGGGACGGGAAGCTCGAAGGACAGCTCGATCTCCTGGACATTCTCAACGGCACAGACGGGTCGGGAAACACAATATAATAAACACCATCTCTTAGAATTGCTACATATAGAGGCTTCCGGGATGATGGTGTACCCTAAGAGTACAAGCGTAGCTTGTACTCTTATTTTTTACCCAGAAGGAGGACAAAACACCATGGACATGAACATCATCCAGAGTGCGGCGACCGAGATGCTGGTAAACATCTCCCTCGCCGTCATCTCCCTCGCGGGAGCCTATGCGGTCTACTACATCCGCCTCGGGGCCTCTAAGCTGAAAGCGCAGACGGCCCAGATCTCGGACGAGTCGGCCCGCAAGGTGCTCGACAACGCCCTGGCGGACGTCGCCAGTCTGGCGACCCTGTCGGTCAACGCGATGGAGCAGACAACGGCGAAAGCCCTCCGTGAAGCGGTCAAGAGCGGGACTGCCAATCGCGAGGAGCTGCTTGCCCTGGGCAAACAGGTCTTTGACGACGTCAAGGCCACGATCGCGCCGGAAGCGCAGAAAGTCATCACCGAGAACCTGGGCAGCTTCGACAACTACCTGACGAAGTGCATCGAGGACGCCGTCCTGAAGGTCAAACAGAGCGACCCCTTCATCACTTTGCCTGAAGGTGTGATCGTCGAGGGCCTGGAGGCGAACCACGGGGAGGACACCGCAACGGGCGCAGCAGAGTAAAGGGGGCCCGCGCATGGACATCACCCAGATCACCACGCTCATCGGCGCAGCCGCCTCCCTTCTCTGCACCCTCGTCGTGGGGGCCCTGACGTTCTTCATCAAGAAGACGCTCTCCTCTCTGGAGAACGCGGACAAGAAGAACGCGGAGCGCATCGAAAAAGTGGAGGAACGGCTGAACGACCTGAAGGCAGACCTCCCACTGGTGTATGTCACCAGGGAGGACTACATCAGGGTAATGAACAGGGTCGAGGATAAACTTGACCAAATCCTCTACGGCAGCAACACACCGAAAGGAAAGGAGGAATAAACGCTCATGGCAATCATGGACGAAATGACGGAACTGGAAGTCAATAAGAATAAGGCAATCCGGGGCTACATCATCCGGGCTCTGGCGAAAGGCAACCAGAACACGCTCCTTGTCCGGCAGATCACAAACGCCCTCGTCGCCGATGGCTTGATCTACTCTCCCGACATCTCGAAGCACATCGAGTATCTGGAGGAGGCGGGCTATATCGCGTTTACCAGCCGGACGGCGAACGCATACAACGCCTACCGAAAGGACGCCGTCATCAAACTTACCAGAAAGGGCGTCGACTTGCTGGAGAGCACGATCGACGACCCCGGCGTCGATGTCTAAGAACGAGCGACGCCGGACACGGGTGAGCTCGACGATCGACAAGCTCCCGGATGATATTAAGGGGCAGCTCGACGTTAAGCTCTCCGACACCGCCAACACCTACGAGGAGCTCTCGACATGGCTCAAGTCTGAGGGTTACGAGATCAGCAAGTCCGCGATCGGACGCTACGCAATCCGCAGCACTCAGGCCGCGCAGCGCGTCGCCGAGACCATCCAGCGCACCCAGGCGATCGCCCAGGCTGTCGAGGCCCATCCCGACCTTGACTATACCAAGGCGGCGTCGATGGTGCTCATGGACGGCCTCATGCAGCGGGTCAGCACCGCCGAGGACGATTTTCAGGAAATGCCTCTGGATAAGGCGGGCCGGCTCATCGCATCCCTGGCCCGGAACGCCACCTACGAGAAGCGCGTCCGGGCAGACCTCAAGAAGAAAGCGGAGCTTGCCTTCGACCAGATGGAGGTCGAGCTCATGGCGGCGATCAAGCAGCACCCCGAACTTGCGGGAGAGCTGCATGACGTCCTTGCGAGGGCAAGAGAGAAGGTGCTGACCGATGGCGAAGATTGACCTCAACGAATACCTCGAACGGCTTGAGGAACAGGAAGACCGCGAAAAGGTCGCAAACCGCGACTACCAACGGCAGCTCTTTCTCGATTATGTTGTCCGTGGCGACAACTTCCCCGAACGTCGGGCGCAGCTCCTCCGGGACTTCGAGGCCGGGAAGGAGCTGACCGGGCCGAAGGGGTTACGCCGGAAGCTCGGGGCCTTTGATCTTGAATACTTCGGGCGGGCCTACCTTGCTCACTACTTTGTCCGACCGTCTCCCGCGTTTCACGGCGAGCTCGATCGGATATGGCGAGAGGGCGTCATGAAAGGGCTCGACCCCAGCAATTCAGCAAAAGAGATCTCCCGGGCAGACGGGTGCCGCCGTGCGATCGAGGCCCCTCGTGGTCACGCAAAGAGCACGACCTTCACCTTCAAGGACTCCATCCACGCGGCGGTCTATGCCTACAAGCACTATGAGATCATTCTCTCGGACAGCTCGGAACAGGCAGAGGGCTTCCTTGCCGACATCAAGACCGAGCTTGAGGAGAACGCAGTCCTCAAGGAGGACTTCGGGGAGCTGCAGGGCCGGGTCTGGAAATCCTCGGTCATTCTGCTCTCGAACGGAGTCAAGATCGAAGCGATCGGCTCCGGCAAGAAAATCCGTGGTCGGCGTCACAAACAATGGAGACCCGACCTTATCGTTTGCGACGACCTGGAGAACGACGAGAACGTCAACACCCCGGAGCAGCGCAAGAAACTCCGCGACTGGTTCTACAAGGCCGTCTCAAAAGCTGGCGACACCTATACCGACATCGTGTATATCGGGACGCTGCTGCACTTTGACGCGCTGCTTGCCAATGTGGCAAAGAACCCGAGCTACAAGTCGATCAGGTATCAGGGCGTCATCAGCTTCGCCACCAACGGCGAGCTCTGGGACGCCTGGGAGGCGATCTTCACCGACCTCACCAACGAGGCCAGACAGGAGGAGGCCCGGGACTTCTATGAGGCCAACAAGGCCGAGATGCTGGAAGGCACCGCCGTCCTCTGGGAGGAGAAGCTCTCCTATTACGACCTCATGGTCATCCGCATATCTGAAGGCGAGGCATCCTTCAACAGCGAAATCCAGAACGACCCGATCGACCCGGAAAACTGCACCTTCCAGGAGGAGTGGTTCGACTTCTGGGACGATGAGGGCAAGCAGCTCCCCGACTTCTCCGACCCGAAGTTCCTCTTCGTCGGCGCGAACGACCCCTCGCTGGGTAAGAACAAGAAGTCGGACACCAGCTCCATCTTCGCGCTTGCGAAGGACACGTCGACGGGCTACATCTACGTCATCATCGCCGACATCGCCAAGCGCAAACCCGACCAGATCATTGAGGACGCCCTGGAGGCGAGCCGCCGCCTCAAGCGCGAGTACAAGCGGCCCTACTACCAGTTCGGCGTCGAGACGGTTCAATTCCAGTATTATTTCGCCGAGATCATGCGACAGAAGTCCGCAGCAGTCGGCGAGTATCTCCCAATCGTGGAGATCAACAGCACACAAAACAAAGACGCCCGCATCCAGTCCTTGCAGCCCTTCGTCAAGAATGGCTATGTCAAGTTCAGCCGGAAGCACAAGACCCTCCTGAAGCAAATGACCGAGTACCCTATGGGCAAGAACGACGACGGCCCGGACGGTCTGCAGATGGCGGTCAAGCTGGCCCTCGATGTCAAAGTCGGGAGGAAGGTCGACTATAGGAGCGTCATCGCCCGCGCTCTGGACTTCAAGCGCGGGGCCTATTAAGGAGGTGAGGCACATCAGCACCATCAAAGAAAACACCATCATCCACGACGACAGCCTCACGGTGCTCCGGCAGATGGAGGACGAGAGCGTCGACGCGATCGTCACCGACCCGCCCTATGGCATCAACTATGTCTCCCAGACCGGGGCCAAGATCAAGAACGACAACGCCCCCTTCATCTGGTTCCTGTATGACTCCTTCCGGGTGCTCAAACCGGGCGGCTCGATCATCTGCTTCACCCGATGGGACGTGCAGCAGACCTTTATCGACGCGATGCAGCTCGCGGGCTTCAAGGTCAAGAGCGAGGTCATCTGGGACAAGGTGCATCACGGCATGGGCGACACGAAAGCGGCGTTTGCTCCTTCGCATGAGAACATCATCTTTGCGATCAAGGGCAAGTACAGCTTCCCAGGCCATAGGCCGCGAGACCTCGTCACCTTCAGCAAGATCAATAGCTCGAAGATGGTACACCCCACCGAGAAGCCCGTGGGTCTTCTGACGAACCTCATCAGCTCGGTCACGAAGCCGGGAGACCTCATCCTCGACCCCTTCGCCGGAAGCGGCTCGACCCTTATCGCGGCGAAGAAGACGGGGCGACGGTTCATCGGCATCGAACTGGATGATGAATACTTCCAGATCGCACGCAAGCGCATCGAGGAGGCGACGGAATGAGCAAGAAAAAGAAGCGGCAGCAGCCGCAGCAACAACAACCCGCACCCATCCGACGCCCGGACACAAACGAGATTGCCGTTGCCCAGGTAACGGACAAATACAGCGAATACCCAAGCGACGGCCTCACACCAGTCAAGCTGGCGGAGATCCTCCGGGAAGCCGACGCGGGCGACGTCCTTCGCCAGATGGAGCTCTTTGAGGAGATGGAGGAGAAAGACCCCCACCTGTTCAGCCAGCTCCAGACCCGCAAGAACGCCGTCACGGGTCTCGACTTTGAGATCATCCCGTTCAGCGACGACCCCCGCGACAAGGAGATCGCCGACTTCATTGAGGAGCAGCTCAACGGCATCGAGAGCTTCGAGGATGTTGAGACCGATCTTCTGGACGCGATCGGCAAAGGCTTCGCCGTCTCGGAGATTATGTGGGGCTACGACGAAGGGCACGTCGTCGTCAAGGAGATCAAGTCCCGTCATCAGAAGCGTTTCTTCTGGGACAACCTGGACGACTCCTTCAAAGTCCGCACAAAGGACGCACCCGAGGGCGTGCTGCTCCCCGGGAACAAGTTCATCGTCCACAAGTACAAGGCCCGCAGCGGCCACACATCCCGGGCGGGCATCCTTCGTGTCGTTGCCTGGATGTATCTGTTTAAGAACTACGACCTGAAGGATTGGGTCAGCTTCGCCGAGGTCTACGGTCTGCCCCTTCGCCTGGGCAAGTATGCGCCCGGTGCCAGCGAGGCCGACAAGCTGGCCCTCATGCAAGCCCTCATCCAGATCGGCGCGGACGCGGCGGGCATCATCCCGGACGGCACCACGATCGACTTTATCACCACGGAAAAGACATCGAGCTCCGACCTGTACGAACGGCTTGCCCGATACTGCGACGAGCAGATCTCGAAGGCCGTCCTTGGTCAGACCCTGACCTCCGACTCTGGCGGCGGCAGCTACGCCCAGAGCAAGACGCACAACGACGTCCGGCACGACCTGACCGTCGCCGACTGTAAGGCCCTGGCCTCCACGCTCCGGCGTGACCTCATCCGGCCTTTGTGCATCTTCAACTTCGGCGAAGATAAGCGCGTCCCTCATATCCGCTTTGACTGCGAGGAGGCGGAAGACCTCACACAAACAGCGGAGATCCTCGGCGTCCTCATCGAGAAGACCGGGCTCCGCGTCCCGACGAGCTTCATCTACAAGAAGTTCTCCATCCCGGAGCCGGAGGCTGACGAGGAGATCGCGACGCCCCGTTCCGTCGCTGCAGGGGCGGGCTTCCTCCCCTTCAAAAGCGAACCCGCCCCGGCGCAGATCGTGCTCAAGGCCGGGGATGATGGCGGGCACGGCACGCAGCAGCGCATCGACAAACTTGCATCTGCAGCCGTCAAGAAAGGAGCCGGGAGCTTCAAGCGTGCATTTGCCCCTGTTCTCAAGATAATTGAGAAAGCCGACAGCCTTGAGCAGCTCCGCGACATGATGGAAGACGACAAAGCGGTCGCCGACCTGTATGCGTCGATGGATGTCTCCGAGGTGGAGGAGCTGCTGCAGAAGGTCATGCTCTACGCAGACCTTGAGGGGCGGGTGCTGGAAAATGGCTGACCTTGACGCGATCTTTACCCGGACAGACATGACCTTTGAGGAGGCCGTCGAGTATTTCAAGGAGCGTGTCCCGGTAACGGCGGCGAAGTTCTACGCGATCGCAGAGGAATACCGGGGGCTCGCCTTCACGGTCAGCGGCTACACCAAGGCCCAAATGCTCAAGCGGTTCTACGAGGAGCTCCTTGCCGCTCTGGAGGAGGGCAACACTCTCTCGGAGTTTCGCTCGATCATGAACGAGTTTCTTGAGACCGAGGGCTACGAGGGCCTTGACCCCCTGCAAGCGGACAACATCTTCCGCACCAACATTCAAACGGCCTACAATGTGGGCCACTATCAGAAGATGACCGACCCGGACGTCATGCGGCTTCGCCCCTACTGGCAATATGACGCGGTCAACGACTCACACACCCGCCCGAGCCACCTCGCTATGGACGGGAGGGTTTTCCCGGCAGATAGCCGGGTCTGGGACATATGGTTCCCGCCGAACGGCTTCCGATGTCGCTGCACCGTCAAGACGCTCTCAAAGCGTCAGGTCGAGCAGCGGGGGCTCACTGTTGAGACGAGCCCGCCCAGAGAGGCACTCCCCGACCCGCACTTCTCCACCAACCCCGCAAAGGTACGCTTCCGTCCCGACCTCAAGGACTACCCCGAGCCGCTCGTCAAGGCATACCAAACCAGGGAAAAGGAGCGATCGGGCGTGTAGGCCGCTAAAAGCCGTTTTGCGGCCCGTAGGGCGACGGACGCCCAGGAGGGGGCAGGAACCCGAAAGACGCGGGAAAGGGGCGTTATAACGCGTGCTAACGGCATCAGAACGCGGCTCGGAGGAAACTTGAAGGAGGACACCACAAAATGAAGGACTTTTTCATCCTCAAGGGCGACAATGTGGAGCTCACGGGGGCCCCGGAGACGATCTCCGTCCTCCCCCTGGGCCATGTGGTCAGCTCGAAGGGAGAGTTCGACGTTGACGAGGAGAGCTTCCGTGCTATGAAGGCGCAGATCGCCCAGCGCGGTGTCGATCTCGTTGTCGACTACGAACACCAGACACTCAAGGGGGTAGAGGCCCCTGCCGCCGGATGGGTCAAGGAACTCAAGCTGGAGGACGGCTTCATCAAAGCTGTTGTCGAGTGGACGAGCCGAGGCGCGGAATATCTCAAAAACAGGGAGTACCGCTACCTTTCCCCGGTCGTCAATGTTCGCAAGGCGGACAGCAAGGCGACGGGCCTGCACTCTCTGGCGCTCACCAACACCCCTGCGATCGTGGGGATGACCGCGATCGTCAACTCAGACAATTTTGAAGGAGGACAAAACACTATGGACATCATCAAGAAGATCGCGCAGCTGCTCGGTCTGGGCGAAAACGCCACCGAGGAGCAGATCGAGGAGGCTCTGGAGGCGTGCATCGCTGAAAACAAGGCCCTGAAGGAAGGCCAGCAGCCTCCCACCGATGACAAGGTCGTCGCAAACAAGGCGGTCTGCGAGCTGCTGGGCCTGAAGGCCGGAGCCGCAGCCGAAGACGTCAGCGCAAAGATCATGGAGCTCAAGGGCGGCGTCATCAACGGCATCAATGTCGTTGAGGAGCTGAAGGCTCTGAAAGCCCAGAACGCGCAGCGCGACGCGGACGAGGCCGTCACTCTGGCTCTCAAGGCGGGCAAGATCGCCCCCGCGCAGAAGGAGTGGGCTCTGAGCTACGCTCTGAGCGACCCCAAGGGCTTCGCTTCCTTTGTGGAAAAGGCTCCCCGGGTCGTGCCCATGGGCGAGATCGTCACAGGCGAGACCAAGGCCCTCAAGGGCGACCAGATCGACGACGCGACCATGCTCGCCTGTAAGCAGCTCGGCGTAAGCGTCGAGGACGTCAAGAAATTCGGAATGAAGGAGGACTAAACCATCATGGCAGCTTTGACTAATGTGAGAGACACTTCCGAGATCGCGCAGGGCGCGAAGTATCTGTCCCTGCCCGTCAAGGGCGCAACCACCATTTTCCAGGGCTCCCTTGTTGCTCTGGACGCCAACGGCTACGCCGTACCCGGCGCGAAGGCCGCAGACCTGACCGCAGCGGGCCGCGCCGAGGAGACCGTCGAAAACAAGGGCGGCGACGGCGAGCTGGTTATCCGCGTCTCCCGTGGTGTGTTTGTCTTTAACAACACCGCCACCACTGAGAACAAGATCACCCAGGCCAATGTCCTCAAGCCCTGCTACATCGAGGACGACCAGACCGTCACTTCCCTTGCGGACGGAGCCTCTGTCGCTGGCACGGTCATCCGTGTCGACGAGGAAGGGGTAGCCGTCGAGATCGGCCACCCTGTCGCCGTCGCCGCAGCGGGTTAATAAGTAAGGAGGTACAACTCAAATGATTATCAATCCCCAGAACCTGAGAGGCATCTATGTCGCCTTCAACACCCTGTTCACCCAGGCGTTTGAAGGCCAGAAGCCCACCTATGAGAGGGTCGCGACCGTCGTGCCCTCCACCACTGACAGCGAGACCTACGCATGGCTCGGCGACATCCCCGGCATGAGGGAGTGGGTTGGCGACCGTGAAATCCAGAACCTGACCGGCTCTGACTACACTATCAAGAACAAGGACTTCGAGCTGACCGTGGGCGTCGGTCGCAACGCGATCGAAGACGACAAGATCGGTCTGTATAAGCCCTCTATCCAGATGCTCGGCGAGTCCGCCGCGCTGCATCCTGACGAGCTGGTCTATGGGCTGCTCTCTGACGGCTTTAAGGCCAAGTGCTATGACAGCAAGGCGTTCTATGCCACCGATCACGCTGTCGGCAAGGGTGCCGTAAGCAACAAGCTCACCGCCAAGCTGACCGCCGAGTCCTACAAGGCGGCCCGCGCGATGATGATGGGCTACAAGAACAGCAAGGGTCGCTCTCTGGGCCTGGTGCCCGACCTGCTGGTCGTGCCCCCTGCCCTGGAAGCTGCCGCCCGCGACATTCTGGTCGCCGACTTCGTGAACGGCACCAAGAACACCATGCAGGGCACCGCAGAGATCCACGTCGAGCCCCGTCTGAAGACCGACTCCGAGTGGCATCTGCTTTGCACCAAGAGACCCATCAAGCCCCTCATCTACCAGCAGCGCAAGAAGGCGAAGTTCGTCTCCAAGACTGCCGAGACCGACGACAACGTCTTCATGTCCAAGACCTTCGTCTACGGCGTGGACTCTCGCGGCAACGCGGGCTTCGGCTTCTGGCAGATGGCGGTCGGCTCTGACGGCTCCGAGGCGTAAGCTCCGGCCTGTTCTTAACAGAAGGGAGAGGACGGCATGAGCTATAGCACACGGGCCGAAGTCCGGGGCATGATTAAGGATGACGCCCTCAACGCGATCATCGGCGACACATTCATTGAAGACCCTGCCGAGCGCGAGGAGCTGGTCGCCCCGATCATTGACGAGGCGATCGCGGATGCAGACGGTGAGATCGACGGCTACCTTGCCAAGAGGTACGCCGTGCCGATCTCTCCGGCCCCGAAGATCATCAACAAGTGCTCGAAGGACATCGCGGTCTATAACCTGTTCTCCCGCATCGGCATCGACGAAAGCACAGATCAAAAGACCTATCTCAACCGCTACAATCAGGCGATCAAGTTTCTCACGCTTGTCGCGGAGGGTAAGGTATCGCTCGGGGCCGAGTCCGATGACCCGGCCACCGCAGCGGCGACTGGCTTCTCGGTGAAGTCCAATCCCCGGATTTTCAGCAGGGGAACCATGAGGGGGATGTGAGCCATGTATAGCATCCGACTCGAAGGCGACACCCGGGCCATGCTCCGAAAGATTAGGAGCTTCTCGGAGATCGACAAGAAGGGCATCAACGCAGCTCTCGCAGAAGGCGTCAGGGAGTCCACCCTGGAACGCTTCAGACAGAGCAAAGACCCGGGCGGCAAGCGGTGGAGGACATCCATCAGGGTGGCGAGCGAGGGCGGGAAGACGCTCATCCAGTCCGCGCAGCTCCGCAACTCCATCAACTCGAAGTCGGATGCAACAGGCTTTGCGGTCGGCACCAACGTCAAGCACGCGGCGACGCATCAATTCGGCGAACCGGGCCGAACCATCCGGGCCCGCAAAAAAAAGGCCCTCCGCTTCCAGGTGGGGGGACAGTGGGTCTCCAAGAAGCAAGTCCGCATCCGCATCCCCGCCCGTCCCTTCCTCGGCCTTTCCGACGAAGATATGCAGGAGATCAAGGCAACGGTCGAGGAGTTCATCGCGAAGGAGGATTGACCCATGCTCTACGGAGAAAGCAAAAAATACCTTCTCGAAAAGCTCGTGGCGGCTGGGTTAAAGTCCAAGCCGTACACAACCGAGAAGGCTCTCGAAAAAAGTCAGGAGTCCCACATTGGAGCGGTTCTTTTTGAGTCAGAGACCGTCCTCCGAAACGGCTCCAAAACACACTACAGAGACCAAGAGGGAGCGCAGAAAAAGAGGAGGAAGATCTTCGACCGAAAGCTCACGTTTACTGTGGTCATCGGCGACTACACCGACGACGCGGTCGAGACCATGTTCGAGGCTTTTCTCGCAAACCTTGACCGAGGCATCTATGTCGACGGCAACTTCGTCCCGATCGAGGTCGAGGGAGCGGACTGGGTCGACAAAGACGACTCAATTCTCAAAGCTCAAGTCGCGGTTCAGGTGACGATCTCATTTGACGGCGGCGTTTACAGGGACACGGGCTTCGCGCCGCTCACTCACGTCGAGGTCGTGTCCGTAGAAAAGAAACACGGAAAGGAGTCTGCAAATGGCAGCTAAGGAACAGAAGGCAGAAGTCGCCCAGGCGGCGAAGCCTGACACCAAACCCCAGGAGCTCAAGACGCTCGACGAGCTCCGCAAGAAGCATAAAATCGGGCGGGCCGTATTCGCTGGCGCGTGCGCTGTGAACGGCTGGAGGCCCGGGAGGGCGATGACCGACGAGGAGTTCCTCGACGGAGTCGCTAAGTTTACCAAGGGGCCTGCGAGTGGCTCCGGCACCAAGGAAAGCGAGGTGAAGAAGTAAATGCTCAGAGATGTAAAGCACAACGTCAGCGACGGCCTTCTGGGCTTCGCTACGGCAACGGGCGACGGTCTGCATATCAAGCTCGGCGTCTCTCCTGTTGTCTCTGATACCCCGATCATCGTGACGGGCGACATGGACGCGGCGAAAATCAAGAGCCGCCTCGGCCTGTCCCCTCTGGCGGACGCCGTCATGGACGCCGTCCAGTTCGGCGCGAGCCGCGTTTACTGCCTCCCTGTTTCCGCTACCACTGCGGGAACCCTGGGAGAGATCACCAAGGCGGGTGACGGCGGCGGCAGCGTTGCGGTCGACGGCTCTCCCACCAACGCCTTCGCGGTCATCGTGAAGATCACCGCCCAGGGTGGGCTGAATACCGCCGCCTTCGTCGTTTCCATCGACGGCGGCTACTCCTTCAGCGAGGAGACCACCGTGCCCCTGACGGGTTCCTACGAGCTCGCGGGGACGGGTCTGAAGCTCACATTCACCGAAGCCGAAGCGGAAGATCAGAAGCCGAGCTCCTTCATTGTGAACGATACCTACTCCTTCCAGACCACCGCGCCCGTCGCCACCAACGGCGACATCCTGGCGGCGTTGGAGAAGCTGGTCAAGTTCAACCAGGAGGTCGAGTTCGCTCACATTGTCGGCGCGAGCACCCTGCCCCTCTGGCAAGCGGTGAGCGAGTTCCAGAAGGAGCTCATGGAGACCCACCACAAGCCCATGTTCTTCCTCATGGAGGCGGAATACCCCACCGAAGGCGAGGACGGCGGGCTGCATGACTGGGCCTTCCAGATGGAAGCTGACCGAAAGAAGATCAAGAATACGGACATCCAGGTATGCGCTGCGTGGGGCCGTCTGGTGAAGCTGGACGGCACCACCCAGACCGTCAACCTTGCGGGCGTTGCGTCCGGGCGTTACGCGATGACCCCTGTCCAGAAGTCCATCGGCCAGACCCGGCCCGAGGCGGGCATGGGCTTCCCCAGAACGAAGCTACTGGAGCTGCTCCCTGTTGGCTACGACAACACCATCATCGAGCTTCTGGATGTGGCGGGTTATTTGACCTTCCGCGAATATGACGGCCTGGACGACTTCTTTGTTTACCACACAAAGATGATGTGCCCGGACGGCAGCGACTTCCGCTATGCCGAAGATGTCCGCGTGAAGAACAAGATCATTCGCGAGACCCGCAAGGAAGCCCTCTTGCTCAAGAATGACGACATCGACCTGGAGGACATCCAGGGCGAGCTCGAGACCCGCGCTAAGTTCATCAGCGTACCCCTCGACCGCATGGTCGACGACAACGAGATCAGCTCCTACGAGACGACTGTCGCCGAGGGCCATGAGGAGACCTTCCTTGAGGATGAGACCATGCGGATTAAAATTCGCTATCTGTCCCGGGGCTATATCCGCGAGGTTGAGATCGACCTTGGACGGGCGGCTCTGGGTGACTAAGGAAGGAGGCAGAAGATATGTCTTTGAAGGTAAACGGCAAAGCCTATGACTGGGCCGACGTTGACGTCAAGTTCCCCGGTCTGGTGCTGCAGCTTCAGGAGATCAGCTATGACGACGAGCAGGAGATGGAGGAGAGCTACGGCAGAGGGGCCATGCCCCGAGGCTACGGCACGGGCAACTATAAGGCGTCCGGCAAAATCTCCATGCTCCGCGACGACTACGACGATCTCCTGGCCTACTGCAAGGCGCAGGGGCTGGCGTTTTATAAAATGGAGATCCCCGCGATCACCGTTTCTTACGCCAACGAAGGCGACCGCACCAGAATTGACGAGCTCAAAAAGGTCAAGTTCGTCAAGCGCAGCAACAAGGCAGCGCAGGGCGACAAGAGCCTGACCGTTGATATTGACCTCATGATTATCGGCGGCGTTATTCAGGACGGCGTCAAGCCTGTCTAAAGCGTTTTTTCTCAAAATAAATAAGAATTGATAGGAGGAAGTCACACCATGGAACACGAAAAGAACATCACGGCCCCTGTAGCCCTGGCAAGTTCCGACGAGCAGCTCAAGGAGAAGTACGGCGGCAAGCTCTACCGCGTCGGCATGACCGTCCCTGTGGACGATGAGAACGAGGTCGAGTACGTCTACCGCTTCAAGCGTCCCAGTGTGCCCAGCTACGACCGCTACATCAAGAGCGCGTCCCAGAGCGGCATCACGAAGGCGAGCAAGGTGTTCATGCTGGACGCCGTAATTGACGAGGACAAGGAACGTCTGACCAAGGACATGGAGGAAAACCCCGGCATCGCTATCACCATCGGCAATAAGCTGACTGAGATCCTCGGCCTGACCAATACGGCAAATTTGAAGAAGCTCTAAGAGAGAAGGTCGCGGGGGTTCGGGAGAGCGTTGTAGACGCCGGACTTCTGGAGATCTACCGCTTTATCCCCCCGCCTCTCTTAGAGGCATTTGACCCCGAAGCGATCGACGACATCAATGAGTTTCTTGACTGGGTGGCAAAAGCCCGGTATATCCAGGAGCTCGAAGAGGGCATTGTCACCCGGGCTATCGTCAAGGCGTTCCCCGAGTGACGGCCCTGTCGCCGATCGCTTTTGAACACAGACCCGCCTCCAACTCATAACGGGAGGTGAACAAGAAGAAATGAGTTTAGAGTCCGTTTTCAAATTGTCGCTCATTATGAACATGATCGACAACCTCTCGGGCCCCATGGCTGGCGTCGCCTCCAAGGTCGGCGCGAACGTGTCCAAGCTGGACGCGATCAGCGAGGGGTTCGGAAACGCGGCAAAGGCCGGAGCGGTCATGCAGGAGACGGGGGCGCAGATCACAGGGGCCGTCCTGGCACCTGTGGAGGCCACCTTCGAGACGCAGCGGGCTCTGGGTGAGCTTGCTTCTCTGGGCGTGCAAGACCTGGGCGCGGTCGAAGATGCTGCCCGCAGCTTCTCGGATCAGTGGGCCGGGACGACAAAGTCGGACTTCATCTCCGCAGCCTACGACATCAAGAGCGGTATCGCGTCGCTGACGGATGAAGGCGTCGCGCAATACACCGAACTTGCGGGCCTTACCGCAAAAGCAACGAAGTCCACGGTCGGCGAGATGACCTCGCTGTTTGCCACGGGCTACGGTATCTACAAGAATTACTACGACGATCTCACCGATATTGAGTTCGGCGAGATGTTCTCGGCGGGTATCTCTCAAAGCGTCAAGCAGTTCAAGACCACGGGTTCGGAAATGGCCTCGGCGATCGAGTCCCTGGGAGCTTCGGCGACGAACGCGAACGTCCCTCTGGAGGAGCAGCTCTCCGTCCTGGGTATGCTGCAAGCCACCATGAGCGGCTCTGAGGCTGGCACGAAGTACGCGGCCTTCCTGCAGGCGGCGGCAAAGGGCGGCGACGCCTTGGGCCTCTCCTTCCTGGACGCCAACAACCAGCTCAAGAGTATGCCCGAGATCATTGACCAGCTCCGAGGGAAGTATGGCGAGACGATCGACGCCGTTGAGAAACAACAGCTCGCGGAGGCGTTCGGAACGGACGAGGCCGTCGACCTCATCGACCTCATGTATGGTAAGGTCGGAGACCTTCAGACGAACATCGTCGGAATGTACGACGCGCTCGGCTCAGGCACAGGCGTCGCGCAAGCGATGGCCTCGGCGATCAATGAAACGGAGCCGGAACGATTTGAGCGACTGCAGCAGCGCATCCATAATGTCACCGAGAGCATCGGCGGCTCGCTGCTCCCGACGGTCAACGACTTCATGGGCGTCGGGGAACAAGTTCTCACAAAGGTCGGCACCTGGATAGACCAGAACCAGGAGCTCGTCCGCGTCATCATGCTTATCGTGCTCGCCGTGGGCGGCTTCCTTGTGGTAGGCGGCTCGCTCATCGCCGTCATCAGCGGCGTCGGCCTTGTCGTCACAAAGGCGATCTCCACGTTCAAGATGCTCAAGGCCGGGTTCCTGCTGGCGAAGGGGGCACTCACACCGCTCATCACGTCCGTCTGGAGCTTCACGTCGGCCCTGCTTGCAAACCCTGTGACCTGGATAGTCATAGGCATTGTGGCCCTCATAGCGGCCCTGGTGCTGCTCTACAACAAATGTGAGTGGTTCCGCAACGCGGTCAACGCGATCATCGACTTCTTTAAGGAGAAGCTCGGTGCCGCGCTGGAAGTAGCGAAGAACATCTTCGGTGCGATCGGCAACGTCATCGGCTCCGTCATGGACGCGGCGAAGGCCACCGTCTCGGAAAAGCTGGACAATATGAGGACTGCCTATGAGGCCCACGGCGGCGGCATACGCGGCGCGGCAGCCGCAGCGGTCGAGGGCGTGAAGGGCCTTTATACTGCGGGCTACACCTTCCTTGACAACCTCACAGGTGGAAAGCTCACAGAGATCAGGAACAAGTTCACGACCGCCATGAGCGGCATCGTCCAGGGCGTGTCCCAGAAATTCACCGAGGCCCGCGCCGCCTTCTCCAATGGCCTCAACACCATCAAGAACGCGGTCTCCGGCGCGGTGACGTGGTTCTTCACATCGGGCCAGCGCATCGTCTCCACCTTCGCAAACGGCATCAAGTCAGCTTTTTCAGGAGCGGTGGAGGCCGTCAAGAGCGGCCTGCAGAGGATACGCAATATGCTCCCCTTCTCCGACGCGAAAGAGGGCCCTCTGTCCACGTTGACCCTGTCGGGCCAGCGTACCATGACCACCTACGCCCAGGGCCTTACACAGGCGCAGAACGCGCCAGCGGAGGCCATGGAGAAGAGTCTGGAGCGAGCGAAGGTCACTCTCGAAAGAGAACCCACCAAGAAGGTGAACCTCGGCGGCAGCGGCGACCAGGCCGACGACGCCGACGAGTACGGAAGCCGCAGCTCCGGCAGCGGCAACACCATCATCATCCAAAAGTTACTCATGCAGGTCGACCTCAAGAAGATCAAAGACCTGCAGCAGCTCCTCGCGCTTCTCAAGGAAGTCGAGGACTTCACCAACGGCAATGGCGACGAAGATCCGAGCGGTGACTCGGACGCCGTGCCGACTCCGGCATAAAGAAGGGAGGACGACCATGATCTATGTCGAAGACCAGCTTATCAAGCTCAACGGGGTCGTCCTCCCTGGCCTTGTCAAAAGCATCGAGGTCACGGAGTCGGCAAAGGTAGACGAGCAGGAAGTCGAGGGCAGCGCGACCAAGCCGAAACAGGCGACGGGCTACGAGGACGCAAAGGTCAACATCGAGCTCATCATCGACGACACCCAGGCGGCGACCAAATACCAGAGGTACGCCACCCTCCGGGCGATCTTCCGTAAGCCCGGGCAGAACGTCCCGCAGCCCATCCCTATCGTCAGCGAGGACACAGCGGCCCACGGCATTGAGAAGGTCATCTTCAAGAAGCTCACCCATAAGGGGGAGAACAAGAAGGGCCAGCTCACCGCCTCCCTTGAGCTTTGGGAGTACATCCCGCAGACTATCACCGCCACCACGGCGGGCAGCGGCTCCCAGAGCTCCGGGGGCTCCGGCAGCTCCGGCGGCGGCACTGCCACCCAGAGCAGTCTCAGCGAAGAGTATGAGAGCTACCTGTCTACGAACCGGGGTAAGTCCCCGGCGGTCGATGACGCGGGTGCCGCCGAGGCTCTGAACCGGGTCGCTCAAATGCCGTATTGAGGAGGCAACCGTGGAAACAACAGAATTATATTATCCGCAGATCGCGGCCCGGGCGGGCCCTTACACCTTCGAGCAGGGTATTGAGATCGAAGTCCACTCCGCCAAGTCATCCTATTTTGACTGGGCGAAGATACGCTTCACGGGTCAGTTTCGCCCGGAGATCACGCTCAACAAGAAAGACCCCGCAGCGATACAGCTCGGCTACAACGGCGTCCTCGACGACGTATTCACGGGCTATGTCGCCAAGCCTTATGACGGCGGGGCCTACGCCAACGAAGTCAACCTCAAGGACGAAATGCTCATACTTGAGGAGACGGTCATCAACGACACATTCCTTGACACCACCCCGCAGGAGATGATCTCCTTCTTCCTGACAAAGGCGGGGCTCTCTGAAATGAAGCTCTCGTCCAGGGCATACCCACGGCGAAAGATGCTCCCGATCAGGCAGCAGAACGCCGTCCAGGCGATCAACACCGTCAACGCGGCGTGGGGCATCAAGGTGCCCTTCTTCTTCTCTGGCGGCGTCTTTTACTGGGACGAGAAGCCGGAGCAGGAGAAGGTCTACACATTCGAGCACGGCGTCAACATTCTCGGCCTGAACCGGGTCGGGGGCACGTGGGAGCTGGAAACGGTCTCCGCTCCGTTTGTAAAGCACTCCCACAAGATCGCCGTCATCCACCCGCAAGTGAGCGGAGAGGTCGAGGTTCAGAAGGTGGTCTTGTCCACCAACGACTCGGGCTTCATCCGCACCTACATCTACTTTTAACTCCTGAAAGGAGGGAGCGTCATGCTTGAAGAAATGGTCAAGGCGATCATCAAGAAATCCATCGCCGCAGACTATCCGCACCTGAAGCTCCCCACCGTCGTCTTTGCGAGCATCTCGTCGGCGACCAAGCTCGACGCCTACGACGTCGAGGAGCTGGTCATTCACAACGACGAGACGGGGAGCAGCTTCAAGGGCCATATCACCGCCAACTGGTACGAGTACACACTCACCGTCCTCGACCGTTTCGGGAACCCCGACGAGCAATATCCGACCCTTCCGGGAATTAAGTCCAGGAAACAGTTCAAGCCGGGGGCCTTAGTGGCGATCTCGCTCCCGTATGGAGACCTCAACCCGGCGATCATCGGGGAGGTGAGCCTGTGACGGGACTGAACGACACCGACATCCGTCTCAACGACGAATGGCAGCTCACCCAGGCGGCGGACGGCGACGCCCCGCTCTGCTCCGGGCTGGACTGTCTCTATCAGAACATCGCCCTCGAAGCGATCACGCAACCGGGCGACCTGTTCTATGACCCGTCCTTCGGGTGGGGCCTTTACGACTTCATCCAATCGGAGGACACTGAGCTCAACCGGCTCGAGATCATGCAGCGGGCTCGGCTCGGTCTGCAGAAGCGGGAGGTCATCCTCCCGGAAAGCATCAATATAAACGTAGACTTTGATGACGACGTCATCCGGCTCCTCTGCTCCTTCCGTTTTACCGGGGAGGACGCGAACCGGGATCTCAACGTCATCATCAGCGCGGTCAGTGTGGAGGTGATAACAGCATGATCGACAAAGAGATACTTGACGCCGTCATTCCCGTCCCGACGCTTGACGAGCTGAGAAACGAGAAGATCGCGGAGCTGAAGGATGAGGGCTTTGTTGTCACCAACTTCCACTCCGGCGGCGTGTTCTATACGACACTCATGGTAGTGCTCCGCATCAAGATCGAGCTGCTGCAGCTTGCCCGCCGCGTGCTGAACAATATGTTTGTCAGCCATGCCGGGGGCGTGTGGCTCGACCTGAAGGCAGCGGACTACTCCAAGAAGCGGAAGAAGGCGCAGAAGACCCAGGGCCTCGTCACCGTGTCCCGCATGGGCGCGGACGGCGAAGCTGTCAAGATCGCGAAGGGCCATGTGTTCAAAAGCATCATGGACATCAACGGCGAGGAGCTCCGCTACTTCACCACCGACGCGGCAGTGCTGCAGAAGGGGGTTCATTCGGTGGATGTACTCGTGGAAGCCGAAGCTGAAGGAAGCCGCTACAATGTGCCGGAGGGGCAGATCACCCGCACCCTCACCTACATCGGGGAGGTCACAATCTCCAACGGGGCGGACTGGATTGTGCGCGAAGGCAGCGACACGGAGGATGACGAGAGCGTGAGAACGCGGGCCCTCCGCTCCTGGTCGGAGCTGGCCCAGCTCGCGACTGAGGACGCCTTCATCAACGCGGCGGAGTCGGTCGCCGGAGTGCTGTTCGCACAAGCGGACTGCGACCATCCCCGGGGTCAGGGTACAGTCGACGTTATCGTGACGGGAACGGCTGGAGAAGCTACGGAAGGCTTGCTTGCGGAGGTCACGGAAGCCGTTGACAAGATTGCGGGCCCGTATGATAATATCCTTGTGAAGTCCTCCGTCACAGTCGCCCAGAACATCGAGGTCACGGTCACGACCAGCGCAGCGGACGCCGACGAGGATATTGAGACCCGCGTCAAAACGATCTTGACTGAGCTGCTCGCGGTGCGGCGAGGCCGGAAGCTCTACGAGCTGACCCGGTCGGACATCAACCACGCAATTCGCAGCGGTTATAGCGCGTCCACAAACGCCGAGGTCATCACCCCGGCCCAGGATGTGAAGCTGGAGAAGGACAAGGTCATCGCCCTCGGAGCCGTCACCGTGACGGTCAGAAGGGAGTGATCAGATGAAGCGGTTCGATAACTTCGGCGACTATATGTTTGACCTCCTGTTCGCTCCCCTGAAGAAGGGCCAGCGGGCGGTCAATCAGTTCCGCATCTTCTTCCGGGTCGTCGGGCGAGACTTTGATGACGTCAAGAAGGCGTTCTTCCGGGCCCGCGATGAGGCGAACGTGGCAAGCGCGTCGCCCGTCATGCTCCCGGTACACGGGAAAGACCGAGATATGCCTCGGCTTGAGGGCGAGGACATCGAAGCCTACAGGACGCGCCTCTCCATGAAGGGATTGATCTCGGAGTGGGGCGGCACACGACAAGGCATCCTCTACGCTCTCACCGCCCTCGGCTACGACCAGAGCTATATCGAGCCGTTTTCTGTTCAAGACCCGGAACGATGGGCCGAGTTTATCGTCTTTCTCAAGGGCTCCAAACAGAGCGGCGTTTACAACCTCGACGTCATCGACGCACAGGTTCGCAAGGTCAAGCAGGGCAGCAGCAAGCCTGCCTACGGCATGGAGGCCGGGAATGTCATTGTGTTCCGCTCCAGGCTTGAGCATGGCTTCTCGGATTATCCTCGTTGTGGTCAGCTCGTTTGTGGCGTCTGGCCTCATGTGGTCAGCGAGGGCTACCTGTTCGCGTCTGCGGTCACTCTGCAGAGCGACTCCGGCTCTGGCGACGTGCTGTTCCCGAAGGTTGGCACGTTCTCGGCGTCCGAGGAGTTCTACCACTTCGGCGACTACACCATCTATGAGGGGTTCGCCTCTGACATCGCGGCGATCTCCCAGTCGGAGAGCGACGTCAAAGAATATTTGAGATGTTCGATGACGGCTCGCTGCTCCACCACAACGCAAATGAGAGGAGGAAGCGACTAAATGGCGAAAACACTCAGAGACATCGGCATCCAGAAGATCGGGCAGCGGTTCGTCGACTCCATCGACCACGCAGCCTTTACCCTGAACGGACAGCCGAAAACGGTGCCTCCCTTCCGCAAGATCGTCGACGGCTCCAGCGCGAGGGTCTACGTCTACTTCGACGACACGGTCATCGGCGACGTCTCCAATGTGGAGCTCGTCGATACTGACGGCGACGTTGTAGCGGGCACTGACGACCGGGTCTTCACGAAGACACAGGGCAAGGGGCTCTATGTAGCCTTCAAATACAACATCAAGGAAATGGAGGTCGAAAGCAGCGATGAAGTCTTATGAGAAAATCGGATGGCTTGACCACGTCGTCGATGTCGTGACGCAGGAGGTCATCCAAGAAGGGACGCCCGTGAGTCAGGAGAACATGAACCACATGGACGACGGCATCTTCCAGAACCGGGAGGCCGTCATCCTCCATGAGGCTCAGATCGCGGACGCGCAGCAGGAGATCAAGGTCTTGAAAGACGCCACCCTGAATAACATGGTCAACAACGTCTTTCTCAAGAATTTTGACTCTGTCACGTCCGTCGCGATCACGTCCGGCATCTATGACCCCGTGGCGCGGAAAATCTATGTATAAGGTCGCTTGCACCCGTAAGGAGGCAAGCTGCATCATCGGGAACATTTTCGGAGAGCTCGTCCCGATATGCGAGAAATGTAGGCAGCTCCAGGAGGGCGACATCGCCCTCGAGACCGAGAGCGGCCTCGCCTTGATGGTAGGTTCAGACCTTACCATTGAGGGCACGAGCTCTCTCAGCGGGAAGCCTGTGAAGATCAAGCTGACCGACTACGGCCTGGAGTTCTACGGGGACATCACCGAGATCACCCGCGTCAAGGAAGCGAGGTGTATCTACATTGGCCGAACCGTCAGTCCTGCAGAAGAAGGCTGAGATATTCCTGGAAAGGGATGTCTACCCCTTGCTCAAAAACTTCCCCGCCTCGGAGAAGTTCTCCTTGTGTCAAGAGATCAAGCAATCGTGCTTCAAGCTCATCCGAGCCGCCGTCATGGCGAACAATCTCACAGTCGTCAAGAAGCGGCTGGAGTGGCTGGATGAGGCGGACGCAGAGAAGACTCTGCTCCTCGTCCTGTTTGGCATAGCCAAGACGCAGAAGTACATCACCCAGAAGAAGCTCTTTGAATTGCAAGGAAAACTCAACGAGATCGGGCGCATCATTGGAGGCTTGCAAAAGTTCTTCATCAATAACAGCGGACAACAGTCCAAAAAGTAAAGCACCTACTTAGGGTTATCTCTGTATGGCGTCGTATCGCGCGAACCGTGGGTATAATTCGGCCCGCAACTGGAATTACAACAATGCTACTAACCAGAACGCGAACCTCGGCTTCCGCCCCGCCTTGTAGGTTATTTCGTCCGGCACGGTCACGGCTTTGCTGGCGAGTCCTTGTTATACTTCAAGGGAGAGGTAATCCTTCGCCATGTCTTGTGACGGCGTAAAAACAGTGATAGATCTTCGCCCACCCTGTCGTATTGGGCGGTGGAGAGACATCTACAATGTGGGTAGAAACCCGCGTCATAGGTGCCAAGCCGTTCTAACTGGAAAGGATGCCACGATGACGAAATTCCCCATTTTGCATTACAACACCAAGAACACCAAGAAGAAGCTCGTCCCGCCGCCTGCACCGCCCTCTAAGTACGAGGACGTGGTAGGATGGCCTATGATCGAGGCGAGCTACAAACAAGCTCTCAGAGGGCACAGGAAGTTTTCCCGTGAGGCCGTTCAGTACGACCTATACTCTGAGCTGAACAATGTCGACCTCTGGAAGTCTCTCAACAAAATTGAGAGCAAGCCCAGAAAAGGGAACCCCGAGTACACCCCGGGCCGTTACCGTCATCGGACGATCACGGAGCCGAAAACTCGGAGTCTCCACATACCACATCTTCGGGACAAGGTCGTGCAGCTTCTCATCCACGAGGAGCTCCAGAACCTTTTCCGCCCGGTCTTTGTTGATCGTTCCTTCGCCTGTATGTACGGCAAGGGCCCCATCCGCGCCGCGCTCAATGTGCAGCACGATATGAGGGTCGCCCGCATGAAGTGGGGCGAGGAGGCGACGGTCATCAAGATCGACGTCAAGAAATACTTTTACAGTATCGACCGCAGCATATTAAAGCAGCTCATCGCGAAGCGGTTCAAGAAGCTCAGAAAAAAGTATCCCGATAAGTATGAGGACTTTCTTCGGTTTTACAGGCTTCTTTGCAAAGTGATTGACTCGAGCCCGGAAGGCGAGACAGGCATCCCCCTCGGAAACGTCAGCTCCCAGGACTTTGCCAACATCTACCTCAACGAGCTCGATCAGTATTGCATCCGCTTCCTTGGTGCAAAGCTCTATACTCGGTACATGGACGACATCGTTATCATCGCGCCGAACAAGGAGATCGCCCGGGAGTGGCTGGCAAAGATCAAGGTATTCCTTCAGGAAAGGCTCCACCTTGAGACCAACCAAAAGACCAAGATTTTCTATGTGCGGCAGGGCGTGAACGCCTACGGCTTCAAGATCAAAGCAACGCACCTCCTTCTCCGAACCGAGTCCAAACGCAGGGAGAAGCGGCGCATCAAGCGAATGGTCGAGAAGCTCCGGGAGGGCACGATCACGAAGAAGGCGATCGTCCAAGCGGTCAACTCGTGGCTCGGCTTCGCCCGGTGGGCTTGTGCCTACAATCTGGCGAAGAAGATATTCGCTCCCTACCGCTTCATAAAAACGGAAGGAGAGCTACCTTATGGCGCAATATCTCGGAACCGTCAAGCTCGGCGGATTTTACAAAAGCGGCTCCGTTCTGCCGCGCCCTACAAAGCCCTGGCGGCCTAACTCGACTCCGGGCAACATGAGCGGCGTCGGCAACATCCCGGAGATGTCCGGCAGCATGGCGAACTACACCTTCGGCGACACTCCTGCCGCCGAAGCAAATCAGCTTCAATGGATTAAGATACAGGATGGCGATAAGACGCTGCTTATCTGCGACCGTGTCATCCTGGTCTCTTGCTCCTGGAATGACCTGAACGGTCAGGGCTACATCACAGGCAAGGAAGTCACGATCGACGGCGCGAAGTATAAGTGCCGCTCCTTGACGGGCGGCAGCAACCGAAGGAATGACGACTACTATGCGGGTGGCACGCCTACGAACAATGAGTGGGATAGGTTCATCACACGCGAGGAGGTCATCTCCGGCCTCCCTGCTCCCGTCTCGTCCGACTTGGACAGCACCCTCAACACCACCGACGAGAACAGCGCACACAACGCCTTGTGGCATTGGGCTGGTGTCTATTCTTGGTGCCAGGAGACGTATTCGGAGGATACGTCGTATCGCGCGCACCGTGGGTCTAATTCGGCCCGCTTCTGGAGTTGCGACACTGCTGCTAGCCAGCGCGCGGGCCTCGGCTTCCGCCCCGTCCTTGAAGTCCTGAACACTGACCCTCTGATCTCTGACAGTGACAGAGATCTCGGCGATAAGAACAGCAACTTCACGATCACCTACACCGTCAACGACTCCGACTCCGGCGACGTCTTGACGGCGACGGAGTCGATTGATGGGCAAACGACGAAGTCGTTTGCCCCGACGCGAAATTCTGTAAATACGATCTCCGTCCCCGTCGATGAATTGAGCCTCGGCTCCCACACGGTCAAGGTAGTCGTCAGCGATGGACAGGGCGGCACAGCTACCCGGACGTGGACGTTCACCAGAACCAACGCGGCCCCCAGCATCTCCGGCACCGACACCAACCTCGGCGACAAGAACCTGGGCTTCACCTACGAGTACACCGTCGATGACGCGGACGGCGACACGCTGACTGTCACCGAGGCTCTCGGTGAGGAGACGCTCCGCACCATCAACAACGCCCCGCGAGGCGAGACTCTGGCCCTGACCATCACCGCAGAGAAGCTCTACACCCTGAGTCTTAACTCGGTGAATACCCTCACGATCACCGTCACGGACGGCAAGGGCGGCACAGCTTACAGACGCCTCACCTTCAAGCGCACCAACTCCGCCCCTGCGATCTCTGGCACCGACACAGATCTCGGCCTGAAGACCGGGAACTTCGCGGAGACCTACACCGTCACCGACGTCGAGGCTGACAATGTAGTTGTCACCGAGTTCGTGGATGACGAGCAGATCAGAAGCTATCAGGCCACCCTCGGACAGGAGGCCGCGATCGAGCTCACCCGCGAGAAGTGGCTGACCCTGACCAACGGCACGCACCAGCTCCGCGTTGAGGCCGTAGACGGCAACTTCGCGACATCCGTCCGCGTCTGGAGTTTTTCCAAGGCGGAGGACACCATCCTCTTTGAGTTCGCAGCTCCCGAGGAGACCGACGCTTGTGCGACCAAGGTACTCATCACCCCGACATGGTCGATTGAGGGCGCAGTCGCGAAAGTAGAGGCTTGCAACAATGCCTTCGATACCACTCCCACCTGGGAAGACATCACGGCGATGGTGCAGCTCAACCGCGTCTACAACTTCACCAACACGACCAAGACGGCGGATAAGTGGGGCGTGAATGTTCGCTTCACTATCAAGAAGAATGAAGGCTACGAAGGCGAGGTCTCTATTTCTGGATTTGGAGGTGCTTACGAATAATGGATAGCGGCATGAAATACCTGACTCCTAAGAAGTCTGTCAAGGAGATCAATCAGGAAGCGCAGCGCAGTTCAGACGCCCAGGCCGTCGCTAAGATCGTGTTCGTCAAGATGGCGCAAGATCAGCAGCTCGACGAGGTGACGATCGCTGAGTACCCTGACCTGTTCATTGTCTGGGATGAGAACTGGAGGGGCAAGGCGGGCGACATCGTTCAGGATGAAGGCCAGCTCTATCGCTCCATCCACGATGTCACCGACGCAGGGCAGAATACCAAGCCCTCGGAGACGCCCTCCATGTGGACACGCATCGGCGACCCCACCCAGGAGTTCCCTGAGTGGGTGCAGCCGATCGGTGCACATGACGCCTACGCGGCGGGCAGCAAGGTCTCTCACAACGAAAAGAAGTGGGTATCTGACATTGACGGCAACGTCTGGGAACCCGGCGTCTACGGCTGGACTGAGTACACCGAGTAACGGCTCCTTGCGAGGGGCGAACGGCAAAGGGAGGGGCGGCAAAACCGCTCCTCCCCGAGCCATAAAAACCCGCCCTTTTGCATGGGCAGCTCCCGTCTGTTGGGGGCCGTCGATGCAAGCGAGCGGGTTTAAGATTTACTTCTTAGAAACGGCTTATTTTTTCTCAAAAATCTTGTCCGAGTTTCGCAAAAAAATTGTCGCGCTACACAGGGCATGGCCGTCCTGCGCGTCCACCTTCTGGATGGCGAAGAAGTACTTGTCGTCATCGTCGCCGCCGTGACTGCTGTTGCGCGTCCACTGCGCGTAGAGGATCACGCTGCCGGTCATTGTGATCCAGTCGCCGGTCTTGTAGGAATCGCCGCTGCCGTCCGCCTTCGTGTTCCAGCCGGTGAAGGTGTAGCCGCCGCGTGTATAGTTGTTTTCCTTTACTGTGGCCTTTGCGCCGGTAGCGTAGGCGGTGGGGTCGGTGGTCTTGCCGGAGTCAGCGCCGTTTCCATCGTAGGTCACGGTGTAGGTGGGCACGGCAAGCTTTAGCTTGGCGGTATTTTTGGCGGGGGCGTCCTTGCTCTTGCCGATCAGCGAAAGCTCATGCGTAGAAATCTTGATCGTACCGTCGATGTAGCCCTCGGAAATGACGTTCAGTTCCGTGTCACTGCTCAGTTCACCCTGCGCTTTAGCGGTCAGGGGCAGGGTGATCCTGGAAAGGGTGACGATGGAATCGTTGGTATCAGGTTCGTCCCCCGCATCTTTGATCACGCAGGGGATCGTCCAATAACCGGTGGTATTGTTATAGGTCGGCTTGTTATTCGGATCAAGCTTAAACCAGCCGCTTTTAAGGGTGATGCCGTCCAGCGTAGCCGGGTTTTCCAGCTTGTCACTGAACTTGACATACAGGTTCACCTTGCTGTCGGCGAATATGTCGATGGAATTGTTCTTTATGAAATCCCAGAGAGAAGTTGCCCCGACAGATGTCATAGCCCCCTGGATGTTAGAAACGGTGTCTGCATGCTCGGGGTTAGCACCAAAATCCAGGTTCTTCATATCCAGCGTGGCCTGATAGGAGATCTTGGCGTCCTTTTTGACAATGTGCACGGTGGAATCGGAATCGTTACCGTGCTCAGGATCGCCATTGACGCCATGCTTAATGGTAATGTCATCGTCGATCAGATCCGCGGTGGGCTGTGCCAGAGGCGTCCACTTAGCATAGAGGACCGTATCTTCAGCTACAGCAACCTTTTCCTTAGCCTCGTTCACGCACTCCGGCTCCTTATACCAGCCTCCGAAGTTATAGCCCTGCAGCGTGGGATCATCTGTGCTCACCGGGGCGTTCCAGCCCGGCAGGTAATACGCAGAATCGGGGACCGTAACATCTGCCGTTACACCGGCGGGCCGATTGGCGTCATAGGACAGCTTATAGACATTGACCTGACCGTCCAGGTGCCAGACGTGTGTGCCAAAGGGTGCTTCGCTCTCGTAACCGGCCGCGCCGTTATCTCGTTTCAGGTCCACCCATTCGCTGATCCAATCGAGGTCAAAGTCCTTATTACTGTCGTGCTTCACGAAATTACTGCTTGTCTTGACCTCGGCGCCCAGAATGTTCTTCTTCTCTGGGGTCACGGGAGTTGCCGTTACCAGCTTGCCCAGCGTTGCCCAACTGCTACCGTTAGCATTGTATGTCACGCCGCTTTCAACTTTGACCAGTTCGTTCTTAGTGTTGACCGTCTTAAAATAGACATATACAGGGGTCCCGGTCGGTGTGATCTCATCTGTATAAGAATACCCACAATCTTTGCAGGTATGCGTTCCTGTCTCGGTGGTAGGGAGGTCAAATTTGCAGCGTTCTATAGTACCTTCTTTGTTGCAGTGCTTGCAGACCTGCTGATGCTGGCTGTTCTCCTTTTCCGTGCCATCAACATGCACCCATTTCCAGTCGTGGTGCTCGCTGTTTTCAGTGTGGGGCGTGTTGTAGCAGAAGTTGACGCAGCCCCTATTGACAACAGGAACCTTGTCCCCCAGCCCAAACAACACCCCTTTTCGATCCGTGTGCGAATAATACCATGTTCCCTCATCACGGTCATACCAGACGTCTGTAATCGGCTGTAGTATGCTACCTTTTACGGGCACAAGACTGGCAAAGCTGAAATCGTAGGTAACGCCATCGACCGTCAGGAAGCGGTAATTCTCCACAGCGTCGGTCAGGTTTTCCCCTTCAATGACAGCCGCTTCCGCTGCGCCATTCAGCAGTTCAGGACCGTTGACCTTGATATTATTCTCGGTCCACTTGACCCACAATTTGCCATTATCGTAATACTGGTCAATGTAGATCACATCCTTCGGGGTATAGGTAACCGTGATCACGGAGGCCTCTGCGCCGCCAGTTACCCGGAGCACGTTCAGCGAATTGACCTCATACTTCGCGTCACCGGAAGAAACGGTGATCTCATAGCCATAGTCCTTTTTGTCAAGGCTGCCGAAGGACTTTTCCTCGGCGTACTTCACATTTTCGAATTTAGAATCGTTTTTACTTTCGTCATCTGTATAGACATACTCGACCGTGACCTTGTGGCCGGCCGTGCTGCGGAGATAAAGGTTAAGCGTCCCCTCTGTAGAACCGCCAAATACATGCGATGTGAATGTGAACAACTTGCTCACATTAGAATATGCACAACCGTGTCCTGTCACTTCGTATTTCTGTACTTCCATTGTTGAAGGAACAGTTACTTTAGCAGAAAGATTGTTGTCACTTGAAGAAACTTTCCCGACGTACTTACCTTCGTAATAGACATTCACGGTAAGAGTATACTTATGAATCACTCCTCCTATATCCGTCCACTCAATCGTTGGCTTGTACTCCGCCGGTATCTCCGCCGCAAGCGCCATTGTTGGAAGCAAGGATATGATCATAACAAGAGACAGGAGCCATGCGCATAGCCGTTTGCATTTCATAAATTTATACCTTCTTTCCACGCGATTTCTTTTGAGTCCCATCCGGGACCCGGGTTCAGGGGATGCGATGGGGTTCAGGGATGTTTGCTGATTTGCTTGATAGGCGTTCACCGCTTTCCACCGGATATGGATCATATTTACAACTGCGGTAAAACCCCGCAGAAGCTACGGGGAAATTATAGCATAAAGCCGGTTTGCCTGCAAGGGTCAGCTTAGTCAAAATGACAATTTTTTTCGCGATTGCAACAGGTCTGAAACGGGCGGCGCCGTCATGGTCAGGTCGCTCATCACATAGACCGTCGCGCCGTCATCCGCTGCGTCGACCGCCTTGGCCAGCGTGGCGAAGGGCTTGTCCGCCGAGCCGTCACCGGTCCCATCATTGCCGCTGCTGCTGACATAGACCGCCGTGCCCCCGGCGGCATAGGCCGCTGCCGGAAGGAGTGTGAGACACAGCACAAGTGCCATCAGGGTTGACGAAATCCTTCGTTTCATAAGTTTCTTTCCTCCCTTAAATGTAGGAATATAGAAGAAGTTCAGCCATGGGTTTGTCCCGGCTGAATTTATACCGCGGCGGTGCTGCCGCCCTTGAAGCGGAAGTGAATTGTTTGGCAGTGATGGCCAAAATCCGTCAAAATGCAAAATAAATGCGGGGGGAGGGGGACTGGCTATTTGTGTATTTTACCATACGCGAACATGAAAAACAAGGCGTTTGCAGAGTTGACAGACAGAGTTTGCGCTAAGTGAGCTTGTTAAGAAATTGATGATCCGCTGCGGAACCGGGGGGTGCCTCCTTACCTATATAGGATACGGGCTGAAAGAGGGAAAAAACAAGCGAACGCGCTCGAATAACCATGCCAGATTTTCGGCACAAACCGTGCCAAAATTGTTGGCTCGTGCGGATAGCTGTCATATAATGGAGAAAAAAGCGGAGAGATCACCATGTTTGTCGAACGATTTGACGCACTGATGAATATTGCGGAACTTTCCAACAGCCAGCTGGGACGGGAGATCAGCATGAATCCCTCCCGCATCGGACGGCTGCGCTCCGGTGCACGGCCTCTGCCGAAGCACCACGAGTTTCTGCCCGGGATGTGCGCTTATCTGGCAGCGCACCTACCTTGCGGGAATGATCCGGGGAAAAACCGCACAGCGGGGCGGGACTGCCCGATTCCGTAATAGATAAAACCCCCGGATACCTTGCTCCCCTGACAGGGAGGATAAGGTATCCGGGGGTTTATTTCTGGGTTTGCGGGCTTTCCGTATGGCGGTAGTTGCGCTTCTCGCGGTCGTTGAAACGGACGACCAGGAAGCCGTTGATCTT
>OMGY01000811.1_pt1 | contig 33328 bp, 32 predicted proteins | sample 1674461 | NCBI WGS metagenome assembly OMGY01 (sample SAMN05578579, study PRJEB25193) | human gut metagenome | biome: Human Microbiome; feature: human-associated habitat; material: feces | host: Homo sapiens | place: USA:Birmingham | reverse complement strand
CCGATACGATATTAAGGGCAGAAAGTATATCGGTGCAAATCTGAAATACTACTTTACTGATCTGGGACTGAGAAATGCACGTCTGAATTTCAGACAGCAGGAGCCTACTCATATCATGGAGAACATTGTTTATAACGAGCTGCTGATCCGTGGCTACAATGTTGATGTGGGTGTCGTGGATATCTTCGATAAGGATAAAGAGGGCAAACGTGTTCGCAAGCAGTTGGAGGTTGACTTTGTGGTGAATCAAGGAAACCAGAGATACTATATCCAGGTTGCATATGACATGACTTCGGAAGAAAAACAGACGCAGGAGTTCAATTCTCTGCGTAATATCCCGGACTCTTTCAAGAAGATCGTCATTGTAAATGGCAGCAAAAAGCCTTGGAGAAATGATGAAGGTTTTGTCATCATGGGAATGAAGTATTTCTTGCTGAATGCGAATAGTCTGGAATTTTAAGTCGATTTGAGTTGTTGCTGTGGTGTTGTTCTATTTCAAAAAAGAGTGAAATGATATAAATAAGGCCACGGCTGATTTCATGTTGGAACAGCCGTGGCTCAGTTTATTTTTTTATCCGTACAAACGAGACTGTTCCGCAGATTATGGTTGATTGGTGTGTGCGGTAATATACTATATTCAGAAAAACTATTCAGGAGAGTGTTAGTGTGAGAAAATCAGATTGGGCAAAATGGTTGATCGTGATTCCGGCAATGCTAGGCATTGTGTTGGTAACCTATGTGGATCGTATAACAGATATCTGGGGATTTGGTGCATTTATCTGCCAGCTGATTGCGATTTTAGAATTGGCTTATGGTATGCGAATCGCGATGCTGGCACAGAGTAGAAAGAAGTCCTACCGGTTAACACCGGAAGAACGACATGAGTATGCACAGTATTTATATGAGAAACAATATCAACGTTACCCTGCTGTGGCGAATCAGATGCTTTTGGTTATGGCAAGGATGAGTATACTTCTTGACAATTATGAACGGGCTACACAGGAGCTGGAAGATATTTGTATAGATAAATTTAATCCGGCACAGTTGAAGGTGTATTATTACCTGAAAGTGGTTACAGCAGTAGTGGCAGGAGATACAGAAGGGCTTCAAGAGAGCCAGATGCGTTATGCAGGGATTCCGGATACTAAATGTGTATATCCGCCAGAAACTGAGCTTGCTGAGTGGATAGAGCAGAGAGATACAGTGCAGATGGCAGAAGCACTGAAAAAGGCAGTGCCGGATAAGAAAGAGCATCCGGTACGGATCAGTATCATTACTTTGATTCTTGCATATAGTACCTTCTTTTACGGATTGTGGTATGGTATAAACCGTGATATGGGATATGAAGTGAGATATCGTTTCGCAGAAATATCGATTGCTGTTATTACAATCAGTCTGGCGATTCTTTTAATCTGGGGAATCGTAAGCTTGTACAGACACAATTGCCAGGCATTATCCATACAGCCTGGTAAAAACAGAGTGGCATTAATGATCATTTTTGGAGCTGCTGCGATATTTACACTTTTGATTATTGGAATGAGTGGTCTGAGTGTAGTGTTCGGAATGGATGGAGAGGAGACGGTGACTGGTCATGACAGCAAATATACGTATATAACCGTGCAGGAGGATTATGGAGGCGAGCGGAGATATCGAACCAATAATCCATTTGTTATGCAGAGTATGGATGGTCTGTGGTGGTCTTCGGATTCTTCGGATATAATGGATGCTGAAGAAGATAACGAAGAATCATCGGATGCGGATACAGAGGATTTCCCAGTGACAGAAGATACTCAGAACGGAGATGTGGTAGAAGATTATGAGGCAGAAGGACAGCATGATGGTCTGACGATTCAGAATGCGATGCTGGCGGTCTATAATTATCTTCAGGAGAATAATGCACTTCAAAATATGGCCTTCAGTTACACTGCGAATGCAAAAGGAGAAGTCTATGGTATTGTCAGTGAAACGCAGGAAACAAAAGATGGTAATACGGTAAATGTAAGATATTGTCTGTATGACAACGGAGCGAAGACGGATGCGGATGGTAATTCTTGCGAAGAACTGGTGTTAGAAAAAGTATATCCAGACGGTAATTACGAGACCGAATTGGTAGATTTTTATCTGGTAAATACGGATACGATGCAGGTGACAGATGAACAGAAGAATACGTGGTAAAATAAATTCTGGGGAAGTAGGTGCATTATATGACAATGGGAGAAAAAATAAAACAACTGCGAAGTGCAAATGGGTTTACACAAGAAATGCTTGCAGAAAAAATGAATGTGTCCGTTCGGCAACTGTAAGAGTAATTAACTGATGTTAGGAGCCTCAGTCTTTCGGAGGTTGGGGCTTCGATTTGTATCTATGATGATTGCCGGGTAACTTTATTGAATAAATACACATTGACAAGCATCTATGCGTAGGGTAATTTGATATATAGATGATTGCCTATGTGAGGTAGCGAAAATGGAAGCAAAGGATATGATACTAATATGTAAAGCATTATCGGATACAAATAGACTGGAGATTGTTCGGATGCTGTCAGACGGAGAAAAATGCGGATGTAAGATTCTGGATAAATTCAATATCACGCAGCCTACTTTATCACATCACATGAAAATATTGGTTGACTGTGGGATTGTAAATGATCGTAAGGAAGGCAAGCGGCATTATTATTCTCTGAACAAAAAAGTAATAAGAGAGGCAAGTTCATTTGTTGAAGCTTTGGGAAGGTAGGAAATGAAAGAAGAATGTATTATATGTAAAGCACCACTTATATATCTTGAAAAAGATGAAATGATGGAGTGTGTGTTATGCCATAAAAAGGAATTAAGCAAAACTAGATGTGAGCAGGGTCATTATGTATGTAATGAATGCCATACAAAAGGAATGGGTGTAATTATAGACATATGTCTTAGTGAAACATCTAAGAATCCGATAGAAATTATAAGAAGAATGATGGCGCAGCCATTCTGTCATATGCATGGACCAGAGCATCATGTTATGGTTGGTTCAGCGCTTCTTACCGCATATAAAAATGCAGGTGGTGAGATTGATTTGCCGGAAGCTCTGCTTGAAATGATGAATAGAGGAAAAGCTGTTCCAGGCGGTGTATGTGGATTCTGGGGTGCTTGTGGCGCCGGAATTAGTACAGGAATGTTTATATCAATAATCTCAGGAGCGACTCCACTTAAAAATGAACCTTGGGGTCTGGCTAATAAAATGACTTCTAAGGCACTTGACGCAATCGGGAGCATTGGTGGACCAAGATGTTGTAAAAGAGATTCCTATATAGCCATAATCTCAGCAATTGACTATGTGGCAGAGAATTTCAATATACAAATGGAAAAGCCTGTTATAAAGTGTATTCATTCTGATAAGAACAACCAATGTATTAAGGAGAGGTGTCCGTTTCATGAATAAGAAAAAAGTCGCATTTATCTGTGTTCATAATTCATGCCGTAGTCAGATTGCAGAGGTATGCAGGTAGATAAAATAATTATCTACCTCCTACCCGATTTTAGAAATTAAGAAAGTTCTGCCACATTCTTGTAGCCCAGATGGAATTAATCATCAATGTCGTATTTGTTTTCCAGCGCTTCTTCTGCTAATTCCAGTTCATCTTCCAGTTTTTCAATCGCGCGTTCTCTCGCTTTGTATGTCTCGAAGCTAATCTCTTTCATCTGGTAAGCATACTCAAATTCATCATCAAGTTTATCCAGTTCGTCATCAACTGCGTCTATCTGTTTTTTCAAAGCGTAGAATTGTTCGTGATTCTCAGATGCATTTGTAGATCTTTTTGCATTGTTTACACTTTTTGTTATATTACGGATATCGTTTTCATAAGAAGAGAAATCATAATCCTTTTCGTTCACATTCTCTACTGCGTTTTCTGTGTTACTGATGTTATCATCATCGTCATCTGTATTTGATGTTACAACTTCCTGTGTCTTAATTTCTACATCTTCTGCTGCTCCATTATTGGATGAAGTGCATCCTGTAAAAGCAAATATTAATGTGAGAGATAATAAAACTACTAATATTTTTTTCATAACATGTTCTCCTTTCGGCTCTTGGGTGTTTTGTTTTTGCTGTTATATGTATCATATAGGGGGAAGATTAAAAAAAGATTAAAACAAATAGTAATTTCAAAAAATGAAAAAAAGGACTCTAGCACACGAAAATGATTGGTATTATAATAATTACATTATGAGATTACTGATTGTTGAAGACGAGAATGATTTAAGAAACATTGTCAAAAAAAGGCTTGTCAAGGAACATTACAGTGTAGATGCCTGTGGGGATGGTCTGGAAGCGATGGATTATATCGATATGACTTCCTACGATGGTATTATTCTTGATATCATGTTGCCGGGAAAGGATGGATATGAAATCTTAAGAGAATTAAGGCGACGAGAAGATGATACACCGGTTCTGTTACTGACAGCAAAAGACAGCATTGAAGACCGCGTCAAAGGACTGGATCTTGGTGCCGATGATTACCTGATCAAACCATTTGCATTTGAAGAACTGCTTGCAAGAATCCGTGTCATGATGCGTAGAAAGCCACAATTTACATCCAATCAACTAAAAATAGCAGATCTTATTCTGGATCGTGACACAAGAAAGGTTACAAGAGCCGGAAATGAAATTGATCTTTCTGCAAAAGAATTTATGGTTCTGGAATGTCTTATGCGCAACAAAAATATCGTAATGACAAGACAGCAGATTGAACAGAATGCGTGGGACTTTGATTTTGAAGGTGGTTCCAATGTGATCGACGTATACATTCGTTATTTGCGAAAAAAAATCGATGCACAATATGAACAAAAACTCATCCACACTGTTCGCGGTGTCGGATATGTAATGAGGGAAAACGAATGAAACAGCTGACGATCAAGAAAAAAATTACGCTATGGTACACCGGAATCATTGCCGTAGTTCTTGGGACTATTTTAGTTCTCGTCCTTCTTTTTGTGGATAAGGTTGGAATTTCTGCGACAGAAGAAGAAATCAGTGCCGCAGTGACTGGTTTCTCTTCAAATATTAATTTTCAGGATGATTCCTTTTATCTTGACGGCGATACCGAATTTTACGATGACGGTATTATGTTTTGTATTTATGACAAAAACGGACGCTTACTTTATGGAACGATTCCAACCCAATTTCCAGAAGAAACTATCCTCAAGTCGAATACACCGCGAATGATAACCGGATCAAATCGAAAATGGATGATATATGACAGCGTTTACACTTACGGTGATGATGAGGAAATGTGGGTACGAGGAATTACCTCCGTACATTCTATAGAACTTTTCATGCAGACATCCGAGAAAATGCTGTTGATTGTTTTCCCATTACTCATTATTCTGATCGGAGCCATCGGATATTTTATGATCAAGCGGGCATTGAGACAGGTGGATCTTATCTGCGATGAAGTTGAAAACATCAGCAATGGAAAAGATCTTTCCAAACGATTGTCTCTGCCAAAAGCAAAAGATGAATTATACGAATTGTCGGAGAAATTTAACGAAATGTTCGAGCGCTTGGAATTTTCGTTTGAGAAGGAACGTCAATTCACATCAGACGTATCCCATGAACTGCGGACTCCAGTTGCTGTTATCATTTCCCAGTGTGAGTACTTATTGGAAAATGAAAACTTATCTGCGGAAGATAAGGAAGAGATTGCAGTCATCTTAAGGCAGGCAAAACGAATGTCAAAGCTGACAAACGAAATGTTAATGATCGCCAGAAACGAACAGGGCGAGCAGCATCTGATGGAAAAACTGGATTTTGGATTATTAAGCGAACTTGTAATAGAAGAACTGCAGACAAAAGCACAGGAAAAAAATATTGAGATTACCCTGCAAAAGCAGGACGACTTATTTATGAACGGCGACCAGACATTGATTTTGCGTATGATGATGAATTTAATAACCAATGCCATCAATTACGGAAAAATAAATGGACATATCCATGTTATCCTGAAGGTCGAAAATGACCAGATTGTCGGTGAAGTGAAAGATGATGGTATTGGAATAAGTGAGGAACATCTGGACAGAATCTGGGAGCGTTTCTATCGCATAGACAAAAGCCGTTCCAGAGAAAATGGCGGTACCGGACTCGGCCTTTCTATGGTGCGCTGGATTGTAAATCTCCACAATGGAACCATTCACGTCGAAAGTATCGAAGGTATCGGAACGAGTTTTATTTTCCGATTTCCGAAAATATAAGGGGCTATCGCTGTATATCCAATTTCTTTTTACCAAAGAGAAGGGTTCATTATTCAATGTGAAGGTTTGGATGAAGCTACTGGTGAAAAAGAAAGGCCCGTATCCGTTCTGGATATGAGCCTTGCAAGAATTGGTGAATTGTAATCCTTGCTTTATGGAATGGAATTTTCTGATGTGTCAGTTTCTCGATTATAGTTGCGACACTGTCATATGGAGCGATTCCCATATCTGCGACCATATATAATGCCACTCCCATAGATGCCATCAGCTGAGCAAGCAGCAGTGCAAGGATACGCAGTGGCAGATTCATCTGAATCTGCACTACATCATTCGCTACATAACAAATAAAGTCTGCAATGTATCCGACAAGAATGCAAAGAAAGTAATCAAGAGTATGTTTAAAAATGTGGCAGACGGGAAAGACGTTGTTGTAACATTTCAGAATTAGAAGAAAATTAGATGAGAAGAGGCAAATTGTAGTAATTGGCATTTTATGAGCCGAAAAAGTATGTTATAATTGATGATTGAGAATAATTAACAAAAGGGAAATGGGTATGAAAAAAAAGGAAATAAATTATCAATTACTGATAAGAAGAATATGTCTTATCGTACTTGATATCATATGTATTATCGCAGCATCAATTCTGGCATTACTGACACGTTTTGAGTTCGATTTCAGCCAGATTCCGAAAGAATTCTTAAAAGTAATCTATAAATACGGACCATTCACCATAGTCATAACATTAATTATATTTTCACTTTTCCGTATCTACAGTAGTTTATGGGAGTACGCAGGGATTGAAGAAGTATTCAGTCTGATCGCAGCCTGTCTTGCGGCGGCCGTAGCGAAGATTGTCATCATCTTATTTACATGGAGCGTTATGCCAAGAAGCTGGTATGTACTGGATACAATTTATCTGATGATCCTGATCGGGGCAACAAGAGTATCTTACCGACTGATACGTCTGCGCAGACAGAACCGTACATTCCCATGGTCAAAGAGAAAGAAAGTCATGATCATCGGCGGAGGAGAGGCCGGAAGAAGTCTGATCACAGAGATCCAGAACAGTAAATATCTGGATCAGAAGGTTGTCTGTATCATAGACGATGATCCGTATAAGATCGGAAGATATATTAAGGGAGTCAAGGTTGTCGGTAATCGGAACAGTATTAAGAAAAGCGTCAAGAAATACAATGTCCAGCAGATCATCCTGACGATACCATCGGCAAATGCAGCAAAGATCAGACCAATCGTGGAGATCTGTCAGGATACAAACTGTGAACTTATGATCCTGCCGGGAGTATATCAGCTGGTCAACGGAGAGGTCAAGGCAAGTAAACTGCGTCCGGTGAATATTGATGACCTTCTGGGAAGAGATGAAGTCCATGTCAATCTGAACGAGGTCATGGATTATGTATCAGGAAGAGTGATCATGGTAACCGGCGGCGGAGGTTCGATCGGAAGTGAATTATGCAGACAGATCGCAAAGCACAGCCCGAAACAGCTGATCATCTTCGACATCTATGAGAACAATGCATATGATATCCAGCAGGAATTGTTAAGGGAACAGCCGAAGCTTGACCTGGTGGTGCTGATCGGTTCTGTACGTGATGAGAACCGTATCAACAGTATCTTCGAACAGTACCGTCCGGAGATCATCTATCATGCGGCAGCACATAAGCACGTGCCGCTTATGGAGGGCAGCCCGAACGAGGCTATCAAGAATAATGTCCTCGGAACTTATAATATGGTCAGAATGGCAGATAAATGGAATGCTAAGAGATTTGTACAGATATCTACAGATAAGGCTGTCAACCCAACGAATATCATGGGAGCTTCCAAGAGAATCTGTGAGATGATCATACAGACTTATAATAAAGAATCGAACACAGAATATGTAGCAGTGCGGTTCGGTAATGTACTTGGAAGTAACGGAAGTGTTATTCCGTTATTTAAAAAACAGATTGCAGAAGGAGGACCGGTAACCGTCACACATCCGGAGATCATCCGCTACTTTATGACGATTCCGGAAGCGGTATCACTGGTACTTCAGGCAGGTGCCTATGCCAAAGGCGGAGAGATCTTCGTCCTGGATATGGGAGAACCGGTAAAGATCCTTGATCTTGCAAGGAATATGATCCGGCTGTCAGGCTATAAAGTCGATCAGGATATCAAGATTGAATTCACGGGACTGCGTCCGGGAGAAAAATTATACGAAGAACTTCTGATGGACGAAGAAGGTATGACGGATACACCGAATAAGCTGATACATATCGGACATCCGATCGATGTAGATGAAGTCAAGCTCGCACATGCACTCAGAGTCCTTGAGAGCGCAGCACAGAATGAGACCGATGATATGCGTCTGATTGTGGAAAGCATCGTTCCGACCTATCATCCAAAATTAAATAAATCAACACAATAGAACCAGAGAATACAGGAGGCATAACAGATATGTTCAAAGAGGATCATTTGTCTTTCAGACAAAGGAAATATATGAAGGTTAAGAACATAATAGGAAGAGCTCTTGGAGGGATCGGTCTGGTGGTATTATCACCCGTCTATCTGGCAATTATTGTGGCGATCAAGAAAGAAGACGGGATCACAGCTCCTGTCTTTTTTTCGCAGAAAAGAGTAGGAATCCATAAGGAATATTTTAACCTGTACAAATTCCGCTCCATGCGCACAGATACGCCGCACGATAAGCCGACACACCTTCTGGAGAATCCAGATCAGTATATTACAAAAGTAGGACATTTTCTGCGAAAATCATCATTAGATGAACTTCCGCAGCTTTGGAATATTGCCAGAGGAGATATGGCTGTGATCGGACCAAGACCGGCACTTTGGAATCAGGATGACTTGATCGCAGAACGTGACAAGTACGGGGCTAATGATGTAAAACCGGGACTTACCGGATGGGCACAGATCAACGGAAGAGATGAACTTGAGATCCCTGTCAAAGCCAGACTGGACGGCGAGTATGTAAAAAAGATGGGGCCGCTTATGGATATCCGGTGCTTTATCGGAACGGTATTCTCCGTGCTTCGAAGTGACGGAGTCGTAGAAGGCGGAACCGGAGCAAAGAAGAAACTTATGGTCATCACCAATCATTCTTATATGCTGTGGCAGTTCAGAAGAGAATTGATCGGGAAACTTATGGAAGATTACGACGTGATCATCAGTACACCATTTGTAGGGCATGAGGATGATTTTAAAGCAATGGGATGTACAATGATCGAGACGGATGTGGACCGTCGTGGGATCAACCCGAAGACGGATATGAAGCTGTATCTGACCTACCGCCGGTTATTAAAAGAACATCACCCGGATATGGTAGTTACCTATTCGATCAAGCCTAATGTATATGCCGGATATGCCTGCCGACAGATGCGGATTCCATATTGTGTCAACGTACAGGGACTCGGAACTGCATTCCAGAAGAAGGGACTTCGGGAAATCGTTATAAGAATGTATAAAACAGCCTTAAAAAAGGCAAAGACAGTGTATTTCGAAAATAAGGGAAATGCGAAGGTGTTCCTGCAGGAGCAGATCATCCGTCGGGAACAGATGTGTCTGCTTAAAGGGGCAGGAGTAAATCTTAAGTATTATACTTATCAGAAATACCCGGAGAATGACAAAGTGCATTTCCTATATCTTGGAAGGATCATGAAGGAAAAAGGAATGGACGAACTGTTCTATGCAGCGAAAGAACTACAGCGAAAAGAAGTACCGTTCGTTCTGGATCTGGTAGGATTCTTCGAAGATGAATACAAAGAAAAGATTGATAAGCTGGTGGATGCAGGGATCGCAGTATTCCATGGATTCCAAGAAGATCCGAGACCATATTATGCCATGGCCGACTGTGTCGTGCTCCCAAGTTATCATGAAGGAATGTCAAATGTACTTCTGGAAGCAGCGGCAACCGGACGGCCGGTGATCACCAGCAATATTCCGGGCTGTAAGGAAGCCGTAGACGATGATAAGAGCGGGCTTCTGTGTGAAACAGAGGACTGGAATGATCTGTACCGTAAGATGAGTAAGATCGCCCAAATGAGCCGTATAGAACGCGAAGCAATGGGAGTATGCGGCAGAGATAAGATGGCGCGGGAATTCGATAAGGATAAGGTTGTGAAGAAGACGATACAGGGGATCGAGAGAGTATAATATAATCAAAGACGGTAAAAAGGAAACTCCTTTTTGGCAGATGCCAGAAAGGAGTTTCCTTTTATTAAAGATTTTTATTAAAGATTTTTATCTAAGCTTTTTTATCTACCTTATCTACGGAATCTTCTCTTACAGATCACAGCTGCGATCACAGCAAGTGCTGCCAGAGAAAGAAGTGTGTACATCCATACCGGTGACTGATCGCCGGTTCTGGCTGCAGCTTTGTTAGAAGCTTTGCCGTTGGTTGATTTGTTAATATTTATATTCTTGGTTGTATTCTTGTTATTATTCAGGTTCTGATTCGGCTTCAGATTCTGTCCAGGATTATTGCTTCCAGGATTCTTCGGATCATCCGGTGTACCAGGATCCGGTTTGTCTGGATTCTCCGGATCTGGATTCTCCGGCTTCGGGTTCTCCGGGTCATCTTTGGCCTGGATCGTGTAAGTGGTCCATCCGCGTGCCAGAGGAAGCGAATATGTCTCACCGTCTAAAGTAACCTTCTTACAAGGCTCGCCATACGCGGACACATCGTCCATGACAAGCTCCGCTTTCGCATGATAAGTACCTGCCTTGGAAGGAACTTCGGAAAGTTCTTCTCCGACAGCACCGTTATCATCTGCATAGTAAGTCATCTTATAAGCAACGCCCTCTACCTCTTTGCCCAATACATAAGTATGGAAATATGGTGCAAGGTCGATCGGAGATCCGTTCTCCGTAAATGTCTCGTCATAAGCACGGCTTAATACCGGAGCGTAATCAGATCCATACCAGGTGTAATAAAGCGCTTTCAGGAATTCGGTTCTTTCCGCATCTTTCTCGGCGTCTGTAGAAGGAGTATAGCCTTCTTCGTGGTTAGTGAAGTAATTGCGCAGTTCATTTGCCGCAAACTGCATGCCGGCCTCATCTGCGGTCGTGTAGATGGTGAAACGCTTGTTCTTGAATGTAGTACCTGTCTTTACGTTCTTATCATTTACAATAACAATAGTGGCTTTGTAGTAAGAGGTGATGACATTATTACCAATGTACATTGCACCGGCGGTACTTTCGTCTGTCGGAACAATCTTCCCATTCTTATCATAAGTCAGTTTGTAGTAAGTATCTTTGGCTTTCTGACCGATGCCGGATTCATTTGATACGGTCTCTACCGTGTGATAGTTAAAGTACGTGTCAGCTTCTTTGAAAGGTTCTGTAGAACGGAAATACTTCACAAAGTCTTTTGCAACATCTTCAAACTGAGACTGTTCACCGGCTGTGTAACCTTCTCCGGAGAATACGATCGTCTTATTGTTGTAATAAGGCATAGCACCCGGATAATCGGCTGTGTCGTTATTCTGAAGAGTCGTGGACTTGAAGGTAATCTCAAAGTCTTTGGTCTTGCTGCTGATCGCGGTTCCTGTGGCTTTGTCATAAGCGGTAAGGGTTACTTTGTAACGGCCAGGAGTTATCGGCGCATCGTCGCTGTCATAATTATAAGTAATCTCAGCGGCGTAAGGAACCGTTCCTTTATAATGCGCTTTTACCGTATAGTCTTTGTCATAATTAACGCTATAATTAAGGTCGGCAGGTTTGCCGTCGTATACCTAGGACGGAACATCGAGCGTGATGAGATCCGGTAATTCGATCGTGTAGGAAGCTGTCTGACTGCATTTCTCATATGTGCTGTCTCCGGCAAATGCAGCTTCGATGGTATAGGTTCCGGCTTTGTTAGGAATACTGGATACTACGTTGCCGTTCTCATCCTTGTAAGTAAGCGTTAAAGCATCACCGAGCTTGTCGCCTGTGATCTCATTCTTGCCTCTGCGGAGGATAAAGTATTCTCGCATATCTTTGCCTGTGTCAGACTCATAGAACATATCTGCATAAGGCTGGAAGAATAACTTCGTTACATTCGAATCCTGACAGAAGGTCTTGCGGATCTGTTCTTTACACACTTCACAGAAAGCATACTGCTTGCCAAGGAAACGCATCTTACAATTCTGGTGTGGACGGTACCATCCGTTACCGCCATTGTCATATTCGTAGACACCGACACCATTCTTACCGATGAAGCGTGACCAGCGGACCTTTGCCGGATCAGACTCAGCTGTCATATTCGGCATCTCGGCCGCATAGCTTGCACCTGCGAAATATTCATCCGAAAGTTTGGCAGTGGTGTGTCCAAGCTCGTGAAGCATCATCTCGAGTGATTCATTATTAAGAGAAGCAACACATACATCTCCGCCGCTTCCGCCGTATGTAGTAGCATTGACGATCACAACATTAAAGTCTGCTGCAGGAAGGTACTGATCTGATAACTGCTTTGCTTTCTTAGATCCATCTGAACTGATCGTAAGAAGACGCTGCATACCGCCTGACCAAAATGAAGATCCGAAGTAGGTGTCGCGTGTGTCTGCGTTCGCCTGCTCCTGGTTGATCGCTGTGTCTGCTTTTGCGCCCGATTCGTTCGATACAACTCCGAGAGCGTAGATCTTGATCGTATCTTTGAACTCATTCCAAGGAGAAGTATCCATCAGATAATCCGCGGTATTCTGAGCATTGGTATAGAACGAATCCTGCTCGGAAGCAGTGAAGCCGTCGCCGAAGATCAGCAGGACGAAAGCATCTTCGTCAGCCAGACTCTTGTCACCGTATACGAGGTGAGGAGTCTTGTCCGGAATCGGATCGGTAACTGCATCGTCAGCTGCCTTTGCTTCCTTTGTCTCCTTCACGTCCTGCTTAGCAGCTTCCTTAGCGGATGAAGCATCTGTTGCAGAAGTACCGACTACAGAATCTGATACAGAATCCGAAACGGAATCGGGAGTGGTCAGGTTCGCATCGGTGGTCGCTGCATCTGTGGAATCCGTTACGTCCTTAACTTCCGGTGTCTCAGGACTTACAGTCTGTTCTTCGGAAGTAACCGGATCGGCTGCGAATGCGTGGCCAGGCGGTACCAGTAATGAAGAAATCACCAGTGCGCCCGCCAGGACAGGAGCAAATCTCTTTTTCCAATAACTTTTTCTAAACATATAGGCCTCCTTTCAGTAATGCCAATGTGTGTTGGGCGTTACACGATAATTATCTCCCTTACATCATGTAAACACCAAATGTGTTAAAGTCAACATATCATATAAAATGCACAAATGCAATAGGAAAAGCTGGGATAATATGGTTAAAATGACGGAAAGAATAGAAAGGGCAGATACATGAGAAAACGTGAAGTGTTATGAATGGAAAAGTATCATTTCCAAATTAAATTCAATATACTGGAGTCAAAATTTAAAAGATATGTAATAACAGGAATCTAGAAGTAATTAGCTTAATATCAACAAAAAGTGAAAATATGATACAATAAATTATAATGATAATTAGGGAGGAAAAGTATGGACACTTTTATAGAGCGGCAAGGATTTTATGATTATATAAACCATTTTGTTGTAGGGGCTGTATTGGTAATAGGAATGGAAATTATAACAGGGCCATTTAAATTTAGTTTCAGTAAAATACTGCGGGATGAAATTATAACAAAGTTTTGTGATAGAGGGAATAAGAACTTATTTTTTTATAATTTATGTACCATTGTAATATGGGGAATTATATTTTTTTTATTAGGAATCTTTGTTCAGGAGTTGTATAGTCTAATATATGAAGAGCTGTTATATAAACATACGATAAAATTTTTGAAAAAAAATAAAACAAAAATAGTCGATAGGATAAAAAGATTTGGCTCACGGTTGTTATTTAAGGTTAATAAAAGCGTATATATAAAGAATTTATTTGTAGATGATTTCATTATAAATAGTTCGATTAAATATAAGCATTATGAGAAATATGCACAAAAAGCTATAGGTAAATTTGATGAAGAATATAGTAAAGAAGACATGAGTAGTTTCTTCCTCCCATATTGCACTTATTGTGTTGAAGAACAAGAAAAGAATATAAAAATAGAAAAACTAAGGGATATTGAAGGACTGGCTATGTCACTTTCTTTGGTTTTTTTAATGCTTATGAGTATAAGTTTTGCGGGGTGTTTTTATACGGTTATAAGTGACGGAAAGTATTTATGGTTTGAATTAGGTTGGTGTTGCATATTTGCTATATTTTCAATGATATTTGATTGGAGAGCAGAAAGAACTATTAAAAATAGGATTAGAATAACTCTTGGGATATATGAGGCAATAGAAGAACGAAGGAAGAAAAAGTTATAAATTACGCAATATCGGTACAAATGGGGAGTCATGCCTGTTGCGCTGTCTTGGAATACAAGGAAATATATGGTAGAATTAAGTGTTGAAAAACGCATGAAGCAGGTAAGAGAATCCCTGCAATATCAATCAATTGTTTGGAGAAGAATATGGACAAGAATTATATATTGATAATCGGATGGGTTGCCGTGATGGCGATACTGTCTGTATTGACATCGGTGAAACAAGAGGAGACGGTGTGTGGAAAAAAAGAATATCGGTGGAGACCGGTGTGGGCGGTTGTGACAGTATTGCCGCTTGTATGGATGTGCAGTCAACGTGGAGACATTATGGACACAGGAGCATATCTGGAGGGATATAAGGATATGCCGAGAGCGTTTGGCGGGATTGTATCATACATTGGAACGGTGAAAAAGGATAAAGGATTTTACTTTTTATCTGCAGTTATAAAATGTATTGTTGGAAACAGAAGTGTTGTATATCTATTTATTATAGCAGCTCTTCAGGCGGGAATGCTTTTTTATGTATATCGTAAATATTCCAGCAGATATCTTATGAGCTTTTTCTTGTTCCTTGCGTCAACAGACTATATATCATGGATGTTCAATGGAATAAGACAATTTACAGCGGTAACTATTACTTTTATCGGAATTAAATTCATTCTGGATAAAAAGTATACAAAAGCAATCGTATTGATTTTGATCGCATCGCTGATGCATCAAAGTGCATTGTTAATGATTCCATTTGTTTTTATTGCACAGGGAAGGGCATGGAATAAGAAAACGTTATTATTCATTTTGGCAGTTATAGCAATAGTTGCATCAGTTGGAGCATTTACCAATATATTGGACAGTTTGCTTGCAGAAACACAGTATAAGAATGTTGTATCTGACTGGCAGAGCTGGGAAGATGATGGAACCAATGTGTTGCGTGTATTAGTATATGCTGTGCCGACTATATTATCACTCATTGGAATTAAATATATACGAAATGCAGATGATCCGATTATTAATCTCAGTACGAATATGTCGATTGTATCGGTTGGATTTTACGTTGTATCTATGTTTACAAGTGGTATCTTTATTGGAAGACTTCCGATATATTTTTCATTGTATAGTTACATCCTATTGCCATGGGAAATTGACAATATGTTTACAAAGAGATCAGCACGCTTGGTATATCTTATGACTATATGTGCTTATTTGGCATTTTATTATTATCAGATGCATTTTGCATGGAATTTCATTTAAAATACAAAGTTTCAATGTTAGAAATGGGGAGTTTATAATGTATGAAAAAGATCCAGTAATCAGTGTAATTATGGGGATATTCAATTGTGGAGATACATTATCAGAGGCAATTGAATGTATAGTTAATCAGACTTTTTCAGACTGGGAATTAATTATGTGTGATGATGGATCAAATGATGACACATACGAAATAGCAATAAGCTATAAAGAAAAATATCCTGAGAAAATTATTGTATTACAAAATGAAAAGAACAGAGGATTAAATTACACTTTAAATAAATGTCTGAAACAGGCTAAGGGAAAATATATTGCAAGAATGGACGGAGATGACCGATGTGACAAAGAGCGGTTCGCAATAGAAATAAACGTGTTGGAGAAGGAACCGGAAATATCAATTGTCAGTACAGATATGGAGTTCTTCGATGAAAGTGGAGTCTGGGGGAAAATCAGTCACCCAGAGTATCCGATGCCAGAAGATTTTGTAAAAGAAAGTCCTTTTTGCCATGCGCCATGTATGGTAAAGAGAGAGGCATATATGAAAGTAAAGGGATATTCTGTTTCTGACAAGTTATTAAGAGTAGAAGACTATCATCTGTGGATAAAAATGTACAAATGTGGATATCGTGGGAAAAATATTCATAAATGTTTATATCAGATGCGGGATGACCGGAATGCATATAGCAGACGTTCTCTTAAAAACCGGCTGAATGAGTATTATGTGAAACGATTGGCAATAAAAACATTTCGATTGAAAAAGTGGAATTATTTGTTTGCTCTTCGACCGATTATTGTCGGCTTGTTACCGAATTTTATATATGATAAGTTGCATAAGGGAAGATTAGCAAAATAAGTGAGATGTAAGAGGTGATAGAAAGTGATTCCTAAAAAAATTCATTATTGTTGGTTTGGAAGGGGAGAAAAACCGGAATTAGCAAAAAAATGCATTCAAAGCTGGAAAAAATACTGTCCGGATTATGAAATTATAGAGTGGAATGAAGATAATTTTGATATAGATCAATATCCATATTTGAGATGGTGTTATGCTAATAAAAAGTGGGCGTTCTTAAGTGATTTTGCACGACTATTAGTAGTTTATCAGAATGGTGGGATTTATTTTGATACAGATGTGGAACTGATAAAAACACCAGATGAATTGTTAGGGTGTAATGCGTTTTTCGGATTTGAAAATGATAAAAACATTGCGACAGGGTTGGGGTTTGGCGCAGAAGCACGAAACAAGACCATACATGCAATGATGAATCAGTATATAGAACTCCCTTCGGATAAAGAGGGCAATTTTCCAATTATAAAATGTCCGGAATTAAATACCAAAGCGTTACTTCCCTATGGATTAAAATTGAATGGAAAATATCAAAAATTGGACGGAGCGGAAGTATTCCCATATGATTATTTCAATCCATATGACGATCCGACAGGAAAGTTGAATAAAACAGAGAATACAGTGTCTATTCATTGGTATTCGAAAAGTTGGATGGATAAAAAGACGATTTTGAGAAGTAAAATTACAAAACCATTTCACCGCATTTTTGGCGTGGATTGTTTTAAGAGGTTAAAAAAGTGAAGAAGATATTGATTGTATCACATGCATTGGAATTAGGTGGTGCTGAGAGAAGTCTAATTGGACTCCTGGATGCGATAGATAAAAAGGAGTATAAAGTAGATCTGTTTTTGTTACGGCATGAAGGAGAGTTGCTTTCTTTTATTCCGGAAGGTGTTAATTTATTACCTGAAATTCCGGCCTATACAGTACTTGCGCGTCCGATGATACAGACTTTGAAAGAAGGACATGTAATATTAACAGCAGCAAGAATGTATGGAAAAATAAAAGCAGATAAGTATGTAAAAAAATGTGGACATACAGATAGTGGAGTACCACTTGAGTATAGCCATAAATATACATATCGCTTTATGCCGGAGATACAGTCGGATGAGGAGTATGATTTGGCAATTAGTTTCCTGACTCCGCATTATATTGTTACAAATAAGGTACATGCCAAAAAGAAAATAGCCTGGATACATACAGATTATAGTAAGGTTCAGATTAATGAAAAATCAGAATTAGAGATGTGGTCGGCGTATGATCAGATAATTTCAATATCTGATGATGTGACAAAAACCTTTCAAAAAATCTTTCCAACTTTGTCAATGAAGATTATTAAAATAGAAAATATTATTCCAGAAAAATTGATTATAAGCCAGTCAAAGGAATTTATTCCAGTAGAGGAAATGCCGGATGACAGTATAAAAATACTATCTATTGGAAGATATTGTACAGCAAAAAATTTTGATAATGTACCAAATATATGCAAACATTTGGTAAAACAAGGAATGAATGTAAGATGGTATCTTATTGGGTTTGGTCCAGATGAAAACCTCATTAAAGAAAAGATAAAAGAAGAGCATATGGAAAAAAATGTTATCATGCTTGGGAAAAAATCTAATCCATATCCATATATTTGCAGATGTGATTTGTATGTGCAACCTTCAAGATATGAGGGAAAGTGTGTTTCTGTGAAAGAGGCACAGATGTTGAGAAAACCTGTAGTGATTACTAATTATGCTACGGCAAACAGTCAAGTGGAAAATGGAGTAGATGGTATAATTGTGACCATGGATAATGAAAAGTGTGCAGTGGAAATTGCAAGGATATTAAAGGATGAAGAAAAAATGAAGAGAATGTCACAGAAGTGTACAGAAAAGAATTATTCTAATGTTACAGAAGTAAAAAAAATATATAGTATGTGTACATGCTAATTAGATTAATTTTGTAATGAGAAAGAGGAAAAAAGAATGGCATTGGTTAGTATTGTTGTTCCAATTTACAAAGTCGAAAAATACTTATCAAGATGTGTTCGGTCGTTGTTGAATCAGACTTTGAAAGATATTGAGATAATCTTGGTTGATGATGGATCGCCGGATAAATGTCCTGAAATGTGTGAGGACTATTTGAAAGTAGATAAGAGAATTAAAGTTGTACATAAGGAAAATGGCGGTTTAAGCAGTGCGCGGAATGCCGGAATCAATGTTGCTACTGGAAAATATATAGGTTTTGTAGATTCGGATGATTCAATATTACCTACTATGTATGAAGAATTATATAATGTGATTAATAAGTATAATTGTGATTTCGCTATGTCGGATTATGAGAGGATTATGCGTGATGGAAGAGAAAATTTAAAAAGTCTTAATATTGCAAAAGGATACTATGATAAGAACCGAATTATTAAAGAAATTTATCCAGAGCTAATTATGGGGCGTAATCTGGATTATGGTCCATTGTTGTCAGTTTGGCATTGTTTATATAATTCGAATTTTTTGAGACAGTATAATTTACGATTTGATGAAGAGGTTAAATGGTCGGAAGATAATATTTTTAGTGCATTTGTTGGGTATTATGCTAATTCTTTTTATTATTTAAAGGGAAGAGGATTATATAAGTATTATGAAAATGCGGGAACAATTACGACCAGCTATCGTGAAGGTGCGTGGAATGTTTATTGTACTATGAATGACCATCTGAGAATGTTTTTTGACAATAAAAAAGAGTATAATTTTTCACAACAATTAAATTTGCATCAGATTTATTATGCATGCAATTGTTTGGGACAATTAAAGCATGCAGATTTAGATAAAGAAGTAAGAAATAGAAAGGCGCAGGAAATTTTAAAATCTGAAAAATTAGCAGAGGCTTTTTATAAATTCGATTATCCGAAAGAATGGTCATGGAAACTGAAGGTACAGATTTGGTTGATAAGGCATAAAATGTGGAATGTATTAAAGAAAATATAAGGAGCAGATGATAATGTGTAAGATTTCAATAGTTATGCCTGTTTATAATAAAGAAAAATACATAGCAAGAGGAATTCATTCTATTCTTGTACAGACATTTAAGGATTGGGAATTAATTATCATTGATGATGGGTCGACTGACGGCTCTTTAAACCAATGCAAAAAATTCCGAGATTCAAGAATTCAAGTATTTCATACTTTAAATAGAGGTGTGTCTGAAGCACGAAATTTGGGAATTAGGAAAGCTACGGGAGAGTATATTACTTTTATAGATAGTGATGATTTTGTCGCAGAGAATTATCTTGAAAAAATATATAGACCAGATGAAGAAATGGTAATTGGTGGAGTAGCAAAAGTTGATATAAACGGAAAAGTTATAGAACGAATACGTCCATATTTAGACGGGAATGTATATATAGAAGATATGGCGAAAACCTTCTATAAAGAACAATTAGCTACCGGAATTTATGGTTTTGTATCATCAAAACTTATAAAAAAAAGCGTGATAGAAAAAAACAAGATACGATTTGATAGTAAAATAAATTTGGCAGAAGATTATGATTTCTTTTTAAAAATATATGGATGTATTGAACAAGTATGGTTTACAGATTATACAGGATATTATTATGAGCAGGAAACTATAAATTCTGCTATCACGATGGATGATAACAAGATAGATTTTTTTGAACAGATTAATATTCAAAAGAAAACAAAATCATTTTTAAGAAAGAATCATTCATTTGGAGAATGGGAAGAAAAGCAATATAATCAAATAATTTCGAATTATGCGTATACAATTCTAATGATGAGTGCAACGAAAGGGAAAAAAATATATAGCAATAATTTTAACAGATTGAAGAAAGAACATATAGTTTATCTGGGAGAAGGCGGAAAAGCTATGCAGATAATAATGTCAGGATATAATCGTGGATTAACAAGCGGAACATATGCTGTTTTGAGGCTGAAGAAAGCAATACGTAATGTGTTAAAAGGGGAAAGGTAAGCATGAGAAAAATTTTTTTATATAATCATGGTGGTAGTGAAAATCACGGATGTGAAGCATTGGTTCGCACAGTGTGTGAATTGTTTAAAGAGGAAGATATTATCCTATATTCAGAAATGCCGCAACAGGATTTACATTATGGTATTCAGCAGTTTGCTGATGTTAAAAGTGCAAAAAATGCATATTCAAAACTGTCTCCTAGTTTTATTAAAGCGTATTATAGCTTGAAAAAGAAAAATGATTACTTCTCAATAGATATATTACCATATAGAAAGACTATAAAAGAATTTAGGACAGGAGATATAGAGATATCGGTAGGTGGAGACATTTATTGTTATGATGACTATCCGAAATACATTCAATTGCATCAAATGATCTGCCAACGAGGCTGTAAGACAATTCTTTTAGGATGTTCTTTAAATGAAAAATTATTTAATGATCCGAAATTTGTCGAGGATATGAAATCATATGATTATATTTCGGCAAGAGAATCTTTGACTTATGAATTATTAAAAAAGGCCGGGATTAAAAGTATCGGATTGTCACCGGATTCAGCATTTACATTACCAAAAGAAGAAGTGCAATTACCATCTAATTTTATTGAAAATAATACAGTGGGAATCAATGTAAGTCCATTAGTAATGGAACGGGAGCAAGAAGATAATGTGTTGTTGGATAACTACAGAAATCTCATAGCTTATATTTTAAATAAGACAGATTATGCGGTTGCATTGATTCCGCATGTGATATGGGAGGGGAACGATGATAGAAGCATTTTGAATAAATTATATGACGAATTTAAAAAGAGTGAGAGAATTGCAGTAATTCAGGATTGTAATTGTATGCAGTTAAAAGGATATATTGCGAAATGTCGGTTCTTTGTTGGTGCAAGGACCCATGCGACTATTGCAGCATATTCTACAGAAGTTCCGACTCTTGTTGTAGGATATTCTATAAAATCCAGGGGAATAGCGAAAGATATATTTGGAAGTGAAGAAAATTATGTGATTCCTATTGAGCAGATAAAAGAAGAAAATAAATTGACACAGGCATTTATTTGGTTGCAGGGAAATGAGAATCATATAAAGGAACACTTGAAGAAAAGAATGCCGCAATATATAAAAGACGCAGAAAATGTAAAGGAAAAAATAAAAGAATTTTTTTAGGATATGAATAATGGATTTGATAAGTATTATTGTGCCAATTTACAATGCAGAAAAAGTTATAAAACGATGTATAGAATCAATATCACGACAGTCTTATGAAATGTTAGAAATTATTCTGGTTGATGATGGATCAACAGACCAAAGCTTAGAAATTTGTGAAGATATGTCTGAAAAGGATTCAAGAATTAAGATTATACATCAAAACAATGGTGGGGTTAGTAGAGCAAGAAATACTGGACTAAAAAAAGCAACGGGACAATATATTATGATGGTTGACAGTGATGATTATCTATATGAAAGGGCTGTCGAATTAATGCTTAGGGAGATAAAGAAGAATAAGGCAGATTTAGCTATTTGTGGATTTGAAAGAGGAATGGATGAAGCATTTCCTTTTTCAATAGATTTATCTTTGAAAAGTTCAGTAATTGATAATAGAGAGGCGCTGAACAGAATTTATAAGAATGATTATTGTGCTTTACAATATGTTGCACCGTGGGCAAAGTTATATGCGCGTAGACTGTTCGATAATATAATATATCCGGAAGGAAAGATATTTGAAGATATTTATATAACTCATCATATATTGTATAAATGTGGAAGAATTGCTGTTTTACCACAGAGAATGGTATACTATTCGTTTTGTGATAATAGTTTGATGAATAAACCATTTCACTTAGGAAAATTAGATTATCTGGAAGCATTGGAAGAAAGAATTTATTTTTTTAAAGATTGTGGATTTGATGAACTTGAGGACGTGGCTTATGATGAGTATTTACATTCTCTTATATGGGAATATTCTCGAACGAGAGATATTTTACATGACAAGAATGCCATGAATAAAATTTCTGATTGCTTTAAGAAAATATATAAAGTGGGACATGCCAGTAAAAGATATCCGCAAGAGACAGTATGGTATTTGAAGACCTTTGCAATTAATCCGGAGATAATAGTATTATATTGGAAAATCAACTCAGTGTTTGAAAAGATATGGAGAAAGAAGAATGAAAACTGAAAAGGTAAGTATTGTAACACCATGCTATAACGGAGAAAAATATTTGGAACGATTTTTAAAGTCCATACTTAATCAAAGCTACGGAAATATAGAGTTGATATTTATAAACGATGGATCAACAGATCAGACAGAAGAGATTATTAAAAAATATAAAGAAGAATTTGATTTACATAATATAGAATTAACATATTTGTTTCAGGAAAATGCGGGACAGGCTGCAGCTTTAAATAATGGATTGAAATATGTTCAGGGAGTTTATTTGCTCTGTATAGATTCAGATGATGAGATTAGTTATGATTTCGTGGAACAGAGGGTACGTTTTTTAGTGGATAATCCATCATATATGTATTGTTACGGGAAAGCGGAGTTTATTAATGAAAATAATAAAAATGAAGTGATACAAATAAAAGAGAAAAGAGAAAATTCGAGTGAAAAATCATCATTTTTCGAGGATATATTATTTTGTAAAAATATTTTTTTCTCTGGATATCTTGTGAGAAGAAATGCGTTAGATAAAGTCATAGAAAAGCGAGAAATATATACGGGAAGAGGAGGACAGAATGCGCAAATACTTCTTCCTTTAGCTTGGTATTATGGAGAGCCGGGGTATGTAAAAGAATCAGTATATAAGTATTATATTCATCCAGAAAGTCATTCACATAGTCAGGATACAGGAGAAAAAATTATTGAACAATTGTCGGATTATGAACAGATTTTGCTTGAAACAATAAAGAAAATAAAAGATAAAAGAGCAAGTGAATATATTATGCCAGTTCGACAGCATTATGCAAGGCTTCGGTATGGGAATGCAATAGATACACAGAATAAAATACTCATTCGGAAATATTTCAAGGAATTAAAGCGGATAAAAAGGCCGACGCTTAGGGAGTTTGGACTATATATAAAGAAAATGGTATTTAGGTAAAAAGGATGTATGGATTAATATATAGAATATATTTTATATTAAAGAGAAAACAAAAAAAGAAAAAAGAAAAAAACAAGGATACAGGTTTTATAATTCAAAAATTATTAGACAAAATAGAATGGTACTATAATATTTTAATAAAAGAAAAATATGAAAAATGTAGCATTTCTGAAAATATACTTGAAAAAAAGAAAAGAAAAGAGCGTATAATAGTATCTTTAACATCTTATCCAAAAAGAATAGGTGAAGTGTGGATTACGATTGAGACTTTATTGCGTCAGACAGTGAAACCAGATATGATTATTTTGTGGCTTGCAGATACTCAGTTTAACGGAATAGAAAGTTTGCCTAAAAAGTTAATTGATTTACAAAAAAGTGGATTGATAATTCGTTTTTGTAAAGATTTAAAAAGTCATAAAAAGTACTTTTATACTATGCAAGAATATCCAGAAGATCTGATAATATTAGTAGATGATGATATGTTTTATCCATATGATATGATAGAAAAATTATTAAAATTACATTATAAATATCCACAGGATATTTGCACAATGACTGCGCAGGTAATAGGTGATGATATCACAGTGGTTCCATCGAAATGGAAAAATCCTGATTTAAGTCAAAAATATCAACATTCTACCAAATTGCAGATTTTTACAGGAAGTGGTTCACTTTATCCGCCAAATTCATTAAATGCACAAGCTTTCAATGAAGAAGTAATGAAAGAGTTATGCCCATATGCAGATGACCTTTGGTTAACGTTTATGGCAAAATTAAACGGAACAAAAGTGACTACGCAATATCCATGGAGAGCATTTCCAATAACAATTTATGGCTCTGGCATTGGAAGTTTGTATTATATAAATGCTGAAGAAGGGCAGAATGATATTCAGTGGAAAGCATTATTGAATTATTTTAAAGAACAATTAGGAGAAGTTGAATATGAATAAGATAAAAGAATATTTGCGATTCCTTAGACGTATTCGGATTATAAAATATTTTTATTTGAATTATTTTTGCAAAGAGATAATCCGAGTTGATAATAGTAAAATAATTCCTTATAAAAATGCTGTTATTGATATTGAAACAGGAGCACGAATTTATATTGTGAATGGGGATATTGAAATAGGATGTAATTTGTTAAAAGGATCCAGAGAGGAAACAAGAATACGTTTAAGAGAAAATGCTGTTTGGGGATCCAACGGTGGATGTAAGATTTCTTATGGTTCAACAATAGAAATTCTTAAAGGGGCATTGCTTGACAGTAAATATTTTACGGTTAATAGTAATAGTATATTAATTGCGGCAAAAAAAATAAGTCTTGGACAAGATGTTATGATTGCAAGAAATGTTGTTATATATGATAGTGATTTTCATGAGATATATTATGAGGGAATAAAAGGTAACAGCTCAAAAGATGTTATAATAGGCGAGCATGTCTGGGTTGGTACAAACAGCATGATACTTAAGGGTGTTAATTTGAAAAAAGGTTGTGTAGTAGCAGCTAATACAATTGTAACTGAAAATGTAGAAAGTGAAAATCTTATTGGAATTAAATCAGAAATCAAGTGTATAAATAATCATATCCAATGGAAGAGATAAAATGCTATGAAAGATTTTTTGATTAAAGATGTGGAGAATTAATTATGTCGAGACAAAAGAATAGTATTAATAATCTTAAATGGGGAATTTTAGGAAATATAATTACTTCGGCTGTAGCAATTATTATTCCAAGGTTATTTATCGTTAATTATGGATCTGAAGTGAATGGATTATTATCATCAATTCGTCAAATTTATGTATATCTAGCTTTACTGGAAGCAGGTGTAGGTGATGCATCAGTTGTGGCACTTTATGGACCTGTCGGGCGAAATGACCGTAAAACTGTTAATGAAATTTTAGCGGCAACACATTATTATTATAAAAAAATTGGAATAGCATATGCGATGAGTGTGTTAGCATTAGGGGGAATATATCCATTGTTGTTAAATACAACAATATCATATTGGACATGCTTTTGGGTTATCGTATTACAAGGTTCAGGAAGTGTTATTAGCTATTTTGTTCAGGGAAAATATAATATGTTGTTGCGAGTGGACAATAAGAGTTATATAACAACGAATCTTGCTACCGTTACATCAGTTATGACTGATGTGATACGAATAGTATTATTGTTAAATGGTAAAAGTATTATTGAAGTGCAGGCTACATATTTAGTATTTAATCTTGCAAAAATGGTGTACGTAAGTTGGTACATAAAAAAGCATTATTCATGGATTGATTTATCAGTTACTCCAGATTTTAAAGCAATTTCACAGAAATCGGCGGTTATGGTTCATCAAATTTCTTCATTAGTATTTAGTCATACTGATGTGTTAATACTCACTTTTGTCTGTGGATTGAAAACAGTAAGTATTTATTCTATGTATGCAACGATTTATGGAATGGTTGACAATGTTATAAATATTATTTCTAACAGTGTTCAGGCTGCACTGGGACAAATATTCCATACAGATAGAAAAAAATTCTTGAAACTGCAAGAAGCATTTGAAACATATTATTTAGCTATTGTTTTTTCACTTTTAACGATTGCATTTATATTTGCGTTACCGTTTATGAAATTATACACAAGGGGAGCGGATATAAATTATGTAGATTATAGATTGCCAATATTATTTACGATGTATCAACTGCTGAGTTATGGAAGAACATCAAGTAATAATATTTTAAGTTTTGCAGGCGCATTTAAAGAAACTCAGTGGAGAGCGGTATTAGAGGCAACAATTAATCTAGTAGTGTCTTTTATATGTGTATTTAAATTTGGAATATATGGTGTATTATTTGGCACGGTAGTAGCTTTGATATACAGGGCAAATGATATTATTTTATTTGCCAATAGAAGAGTGTTAAAAAGAAGTGCCTGGGCAACGTACCGTAGATGGATAACGGATTTTTTTGTCTTAATTGTGATAATAATTTGTTTTGAAAAATTACAATTAAGAATTGAAACGTATATGAAGCTTTTGGTAGCTGGTATTTGGGTTAGCATTGTGGTTGTAAGTATTTTTATAGTTGTAGCAAGTGTTATTGAGAAACAGGCTAGGGAGACGGCTATATATTATATTAGACAGATGATATTAAAGAAATAAGTCCTTTGAGTGAAGATACTCCGGTAATATTCAGCTAATAAACAATTCAGATAAAGGTAGCGGCAATACATTCCAGTTAAGTAGTCAAGCTACAGAACAAAATCAATAATATCAGAAATGTATTGAACCACGATATTAAAAGAAAGGAATATATGATAATTAACTTATTAATTGTCATATAAGAACTGAAAAGAAGGATAATATTTTCTATCAAAGTAGTGGAGTAAAAATCTAGCTTCCATTATTATGAGTTAGAAAAGGGCGAATATCTAGTTGCCCAAAAACTAAGCGCTTATATTAATTCTGCATCTTTCTATGTTTGGATACTTGTTAATGCTTTGGTTTGGTAATTCCTGCGATTATTGTGTTTGGATTTATTGTAAGTAGAAAACACTAGACACATCATTGTAAAAAGGGAGTTTTTTATTAATGGAAATAATAATGTATCCGCTTAAATTACGATACCATTATATTGACATTTTGCGTTTACTACTATATGGGGAGGAAAAAGAATACGACAATGGCAAATAAGATTTATAGTAAGCAAGATGCGGTAATGATTAGAGGATTGGCAATTCTTTGTATGGTTGTTTTACATTTATTTTGTAGAACAGGAAAAGATGTATTTGGAAAGCCATTGCTGTGGATAAATAGTACAATTCCAGTTGTGTTTTTGTTTGGCTTTTTTTCGGAAATTTGCGTTCCGCTTTATTCATTGTGTGCAGGATACGCCAGACAATATATGGAAGAAAAGAGAAAATCTTCGTGGAAAAATAATTTTCATCGAATTATAAAGTTAATGGTTAATTATTGGATTGTTTTAGTTCTTTTCTCTATTCTTGGTCTTATCTTTGATGTAGATAATAAGATTCCGGGATCATTAATTAAATTTTTGAAAAGTATTGTTCTTTTGCATAGTTATAATGGGGCATGGTGGTATTTGAATACATATATTTTATTATTATTGATTCCAACAAAAATATTATTGAATCCGATTAAAAAAGTAGAATATAAAAAAGGACTTATTATGTGTTTGCTTTTTGAAATCGGTTGGTATGTTGTAACAAAAATAGGATTAATTCCAGATGTACCGGAAAAAATGAAAGTGGTTTTGTTTATAAAAAATGAATTGGTAAATTTAATTACTGTTTTACCTTTTGTTTGGGCGGGTGCAATTATTTGTAAAGAAAAACTGGTTGATAATTGCAATAGTTGGCTAAAAACACATGTGAAATTGAGATGGCAAAATAAATGTTTAATAATTGTGTGGATAGGAATATTTTGTTTATTTAATTTGCTCCATAAAGCAGTGTTAGTAGGAATCGTAGCATTTTGTAGTTTTATGATATTTAATTTGATAAAAAAGCCAGAGATAGTTAAGAAAATATTTCTGTTTTTAGGAAAGCATTCGACGAATATTTGGCTGACACACATGTTCTTTTATTTAGTTTTATTTAAAGGTCTGGTAATAAGAGCACAATATCCTATATTAATGTTAGGATTTATGCTTATATTGTGTATAGCAACATCTTATATAATAATGGGAATAGAACATCTTATTTATAATTTTATAGAATATATTATGTGTTATCGAGAGCGTTTACAAAGAGAGAAAAGGTAAATTAGTTGTAGAGAATGAATTAGGCTTGAATAGTTTTTATAAATAAGCAAAACATTCGAGTACCTGGCAGTATGAGGGAGGATTGGAAAGAGTTGCATTAAAATGAATCCAATTTTGTTGTTGGACATTTATTAAGAAGAGTAAAAGGAGGATATTGTGGCTTGTTTTAAGTACACAATTTATTAAAAAGAATGAAGATAGCATTTTTAATTATGGTACACAATAATCCTACAATGCTTAATTGTTTTATCAAACAGCTTTTACAGTATCAGGGATCAGTGGTTTTTATACATGTTGATGAAAAAGGATTGAATATTATACCGGATATTATTGAGGACCCAAGGGTAATTATTATTCCTGAACATTACAATGGCAGTTGGGGAGATTATTCTCAGATTCAGATGGTAAATGCATTAATAAAGAATGCAATAAATAATGATGATTTTGATTATTATTCGCTTCACAGTGGTGTTGATTTATGTGTGAGAGAAGTATCAGAATTCGCTGATTATCTTTCAAAAAATAATCTTTATGGTTTTTATGAATGCACTAAACTTCCGAGTACCTGGCAGTATGGTGGTGGATTGGGAAGAGTTGCATTAAAATGGCCAAAATATCTTCGACGAAGAGCAGTAGGGTATCAGCTGCCAAGGGTATTAAGAGCTATATATGGCAGATTATTTTCAGTAGGGATAATAAAGGGAAGAAAGATTCCTGAGAAGTATGAATTATTTGGAGGATCTGCATGGTTCACAATTAGAAGTGATTGTGCGAAAGATTATGTTCATTTTCTTGAGGATAGTGAGTTTACAAGTCTATTTGTAAATGCACTTTGTGGAGATGAAATTTACTATGTAAGTATCTTCCAGATGTGTAAAGGAAATAGAATGGTGAATAATAAGAGCAATCTTAGATTTATAGACTGGAAGGAACGCGGTCAGCATCCGGGACCAGGAAGTCCGAATACAATTGATTGTTCCATGATAGATGAAATTGAAAAGTCAGGTTGTTTTTTTGCTAGAAAATTTGATGCTAATTATGATAATGATGTTATTCAGTATTTTCTGGAAAAAACATCTTCAAATTAAAGCTTGTTTTCATGTTAAGAGGTGATTGAGTGTATAAAGAGAACTTAATATCAGTAATCGTTCCAGTGTTTAATACAGAAGAGTATTTAAATAGATGTTTGGATTCAATTATCAACAGTACATATAAAGAATTGGAAATAATAGGTGTTGATGATGGTAGTACAGATTGTTCTCCTGAAATATTAGAACAGTATGCTTCTATTGATAATCGTATTACCATAATTCACCAAGATAATCAAGGGGTTTCAGTAGCACGTAATAAAGGATTGGAAAGTGCTGTAGGAGAATATGTTTGTTTTATTGATTCAGATGATTGGATTCATGAACAGTTTTTTACATATTTACACAGAGCAATAACCGAAAATGCCGCAGATATTGCACTTTGTGATTTTAAACGTTGTGATGAGTCATATTTATTTCCACAACCTAAATATGACTGCGAGAATTTGTCAATTTATAATCTGATGACAAATCAGAATTACAAAAATTTTGTAAATAAATTATTTAGACATACAGTCATTTCTAATGAGCATTTTATGTCTGGAAAAGTGATTGAAGATGCAATTTATATAATAGATATTTTGACAAAGAATCCAAATGTAAGGATTGTTAAGGTTAATTGTACTTTATATGCATATTTCCAAAGAAGTGGATCCTTAGTATCAGGAATTTCTGTTGATTTGGTACGGCATTTAGCGGATTATACAATGCAAAAGTTAGTAAATCTTGAGGATGAAAATCTAAAAGGTATTTTGGCAGAAGATGTTATAAAAAGAATGTTATATGTCAGATATTATTATTTATTGAAAAAAGAGCGAATAGCTGCAGCAGAGTGTAATGAAGTGATTCGTTCAATGTTAACTTTGCTTAGCCACAGAAAAGTGAAATATGTAGTATTGTACCTTATCCCTGAACTGTATCGGCAGTTCAGATTACGGAATGATCCGTCTATGAAGACATTTGAAAAAAATGTAAAGAGTAGTGCTCATCATTGTTTATGATGGCTTATCAGACCAAACAGAAAAAATCGGAAGTCCGTAGTATATGAATTGTATTGTTTCACGAGAAAAAATATTTGTATTTGGCATAAGTACAAATCTTAGAATTGACCTCTACGAATTATTATTGGAATGTGGGTAATGGCTATGAAATATAGATTGTTTGAAAAAGTAAAATATTAATTAATGAGGAGAAAAGTATGATACCAATTTTTTCAATTATTATTCCCTCATATAAATCAGATAAATTCATAAAGCAATGTATTAGCAGTGTTCTTCATCAGACATTTGATTCATTTGAAATAATAATTATAGATGATGGTTCACCAGATCAGACGGGGGAAATATGCTTGCGTATTGCGGCAGATTATCCTTACGTGAGATATATTTACCAAGAACATCAGGGGGCAGGAGCCGCGCGTAACAAGGGATTAAGAGTCGCAAACGGCGAATATGTTCTTTTTTTAGATGCAGATGATTATTGGGTTAATAGGGATTTGTTGAAGGAGTTATATAATTGCTTTAAGAATCAGAATGTGGATTTAGTTATGTTTCAGATGGACAAATATACAGAGAAGGGAAGATTGCTGAAAAGATATAGAAAAAAAGCATTTCCTGATACGAAATTAAGTCACTGTGTTCATGAGATTTATCCAATGTTGGTAAGAGATGGACAGGTACTTGCATCTGCGTGTAATAAATGTGTTAAACGTTCTCTTTTGGAAGAAGAGTATATATTATTTCCGGAAGGCGGATATGCAGAAGATATAGATTGGGTAATTCAACTATTTTCTAGGGCAAAATATATTTCATTTTTGAATGGATTGGCATATGCTTATCGTCAGCACGGCAATAGTACAGCAAGTAGAAGTACAGAAGGACCAAATCATCTGGCAGCAATTATTCAAAAATGGGCAGAAAAGGTAAAACAAAATGAAGTGCCGGATCCGGAGGTAGTTGCTGGTCTACTGGCTTTTGAATACGGAATTTGTATGGGACATCAGCAGTATTTATCCCGAGAAATGAAAATAATACTTAAAGAATATCAATATTTGCTTCATTATGCAATGGATAAAAAGACGAAGGTGATAAGATTATTTCATAGAATTTTTGGGTATTGGTTTACTTGTAATATGATTCGTTTTTATCTGTTCTGCAGGAGAATTTGAAAATGAAAGAACGAAAATTAACTATTTTCACACCGATATATAATCGTGCATATTGTTTGAATAATTGTTATCAAAGTATGAGACGCCAGAAGAACAAACGGTTTATCTGGATAATTGTTGATGATGGATCTACTGATAATCTTGAAAGCCTGGTAAGTGAATGGATTGTGGATGAGTCAGAATTCCAAATAGAATATTATAGAAAAGAAAATGGAGGTATGTACACGGCATATAATTTGGCATTTGAACATATTATAACGGATTATTGGGTGTGCATAGATTCTGATGACTGGCTTGCTGATGATGCTGTGGACAGAATATATGATGCTATTGATTATGTAGAAAAGAAGAAACTTTCAATTTGTGGAATTGTTGGGTTAGATGCGCTACAGGACGGAACTATATGTGGAGGAAAATTGCCGGATGTAGATATAGTGGGGCTGTTAGAACTTAAGTTAAAGTATCATCATAAGGGCGATATAAAGGTTATATATTCTATGTCGGATACCAAGCATTATATTCCAATGCCAGAGATTCCAGGAGAAAAAGATTTTAATCCGTATTATATGATGTTAAAGATGGATATAAATAAACCATTATATATATGCAATCATATATTGTGTATTGTAAATTATCAGCAAGATGGAATGACGAGCCGAGTGTTGCAAAGTTATGAAGAATGTCCAGTTAGTTATGCTATGTTGCGAGAGGCATATCTGGAACATCAGGAGATACCATGTATGTTTGCTTATCGTCAGTGTATACATTATGTATCATCGTGGATATTTGCAAAACGACAGAAGAAAAAAGTAAACTCTTTGTGGAGGAGAAAGCTGGTTTGGATGGCAGTAATACCTGGAGTTATATTGAATATGTGGGTTTGCTGGAAGAATAGGAGACATTAATGACTTTAGAAGAATGTTATTTGAGTATATTAAAATATAGCAATAGTTGGAATCCAACGAAAAGCCATACGATAGAAGAATTACAAAGTCGTGCGGAGGGATTAGTTGACTGGCTAAGTGTACAGATTAATAATATTGAAAATGGATTTGAGATTATATTATTATGATGAGGAAATAACATTGTGAGATTAAAATATGGAATGTAAAAGCTTTTATGTCATTTGCTTTTTATCCGATCACATCCATTGCGATATGTATTGTAACAGTAGTTATATTAGACGGTATCTTGGGAAAAGTTATGTTGCAAATAGGGAAGGGAACAGTAGAGTATGATATTCTGTTTGCAATTTTTTGTTGTATCAATTATTATTGATAATAATGAATCGTAAAAGGAATGGTGGATTATATGATTTATTTCGAGATTTTCTTTTTGATGATATGAATAGCTGTTATAAAGAAATAGGATGTATACCAATATAGGGCTACAAGTTTGTTGCGATAAAAAATTTATTATGGAGGGATTTACTATGGGAGGAGAGCTTGCTGTAGGTACAATTGTTAATCAGGAAAATCTGGCTAAAGCTAAAATGATATGGTAAGCGCTTAGTTTTTGGGTAACTAGATATTCGCCCTTTTCTAACTCATAATAA
>OMGY01000804.1_pt1 | contig 33515 bp, 32 predicted proteins | sample 1674461 | NCBI WGS metagenome assembly OMGY01 (sample SAMN05578579, study PRJEB25193) | human gut metagenome | biome: Human Microbiome; feature: human-associated habitat; material: feces | host: Homo sapiens | place: USA:Birmingham | reverse complement strand
CTAGTATTAAAAGCTTTGCCGAATGAGAAAGTGCTTTTGCAAGCATCAACTTTATACTTTGACCTTTTGATAGATTCTTTATTTTCGTCTTTTTAGATATTTGAAATTTATCTAGATACTCTTTAAACTTTTTATTATCAAAATTCTTATAAAATGATGCTACTATCTTTTCAAAATCAGATACATTTAAATTTTCATAAAAATATAAATTATCATATACAAAACCTATATTTTCTTTAAATCTCATAGGATTATTTTTTACATTTTCTCCCATAAAGTATATATTGCCTTCATCTTGATTTAATAGATTCATTATAATTTTTATAAGTGTAGTTTTACCTGATCCATTAGGTCCAATAAGTCCCATTATAAATCCTTCTTTTAGTTCAAATGATATGTTATCTAAGTAAAATCCATCAAATCTTTTACTTACATTTTCTAATCTAAGCATATTAATCCCCCTCATATAAGCTTTCTAATATTGATATTAATTCACTTTTTTGTAAACCTATTATTTTTGATAAGTTTATAGATTCTTCTAATTTATCTTCAATCTCTCTTAATTTAGCTTCATATACTAGCTCTTTATTAAAAGATGATACATAGCACCCCTTTCCAGGTACTGTATTTATAAGATTTTGCTTTTCTAATTCTTCATAAGCTCTTTTAGTTGTTATAAAACTTATATTTAAATCTTTTGCTAATGCTCTTATTGATGGTAATTGTTCATTTTCCTTTAAATTATTTGATAGTATAGCTTCTTTTATTTGATTTACTATCTGTAGATATATTGGTAACTCTGATGAATTAGATATTATTATATTCATTTTGACCCCTTTCTGTATCAACTATATAATAACAGTATATACAGTTAGTACAGTTTTGTAAATATATAATTTAAAGTAAGTTAACAAAACACTTTATAAATATAACTATTAGTAGTCCTATTTATTGTATAAAACAAATTCTAAATTTAAATATGCAATTAGCTAAATATACTAAATCCTAATCTATATCCTAAAACAATATCTGTACTACTTTGTATAATAAATGCTATTATTAAATTTATAAGCCCGCTACCTATAAATTCTGATGTATTTACTATACTAGTAGATAATCCAGAATACTTTTCTTCATTTTTATATTTAACATCATTAAAAGCTTGCAAATGCCCCATATTTATACATCCAATTATAAAAAATGCTATAGGTAGTATTATTATAGGCGGTTTTACTTTACATAATATAATTATATATCCCCATATTAATATATTTATAAATGCTCCTATTTTTAATATATTAAATTTACTGCATTTTATCTTGTTAAACAAAAAATTCATAAACATAGAGCCCACTACAAATCCATATGTAAAAAATGATATTATAAAAGCTGATACACTTTTACTTACGTTATATGCATCAGTTATATAAGTAACACCCCATAAACTTGTAAATGCAGTAGATATCCCAACTAAAGAAAATAATATAAGTGAATTATACCATGTTGATTTATTAGTAAAAACTGACTTTAGTCCATCTTGTAATCTAATTTTTTCTGCTTGTTCTACTTTTAAATCCACATTAAATCCATAATCCTTAGGAGTATTCCTAACTATTAAATATATACTTATTCCTATTGCTATACCTACTACACCAATTAGTATAAATGAGTTTCTCCACCCTATATAATCATTTAAATATACTAATGGAAATGTTGCAAATACTGTTCCCAAATTCCCTATAAATGCAAACTTAGCTGTTATAGATGGAAACTCTTCCTTTTTAAACCAATTTCCTTGAACCTTAAACATAGCAAGCAGTATTACAGATGTACCAATACCAACCATAATTCTAGATAGATATGCTAAATAAACATTGTTCATAGTTCCAAATAGTATGGATCCAACTCCTGATATAATCATACCTACACTACTTATCTCTCTTGCTCCATATCTATCTATTAAAATTCCTGCTGGTATTTGCATAAGTGCATAAATATATAAATATAGTGATGCTATATTAGATATTTGCAACTGACTAAAACCTAGTTCTTTAGATAAATTGTCTGTAACAACTGCTGTAGATAACCTTAGAAATAGTACTAATATGAATGAAAAAGTAAGTATCCACCATATACTCCATTTTACTGTTAGATAATTTTTTCTCATATAATCCCCCTGTATTTAGTTTTAAGTTTCATGTAGATTTTACCATATCTATTATTTAATATGATAAAAATCTTTATTAGTAGGTTCATATAATGCTTCTGAATTTCCACTGTGTCTAAACTTAGACATCTCTTCATATATCTTAACCCTAGCTTCATTTATATCTCCAATAGGCCTATGTTCTATTAAACTATGCCCTGGAGAAAATGATAAGTTTTCTGCTAATTTATATCTTTCCTTTGTTGCAAATATTTGAATAGGAATTTTTAGCGTTGCTACTTTTACTATTTTTGATTTTTTTATATCCCATGTTATAGATGCATCATTTGTAGGCATTTCATTTTCATTTGTTTGAATTTGTATCAGAAAATCAAATGTTGCCTCATGTTTTTTCAGATGATTTTGCATATTTTCACTTAAATAAGTAGCAGTTAAATTTTTAGGAAGTTTACTTTTATATGTGGATGTTGGAATTAATATATATTTTACAATCTTATCTCCAAACATATATGGTGCAGTACTAAAGTATCTTACATCAAGAGGACTTGTTTCATGCTTCATATTTTTTATTAAATTTAATATCTTTACTAACTTTCCTTGAATTAATAGTTCTCCTCCAAATATTAATGGATTTGATTTTGTCATATAATAAATTGCATCATGAAATAACTTTAATGTTCCAATGGGCATTATGTTAGTATTTATAAGTAAAAAATCTTGCGTACCACTTTCGTTAAACTCACATTTTTCTACATCTACACCTAGTAACTTTATAGCAAATCCTCTAATGTCTTTTGAATTATCTCCTTTAGTTTTTGGATTAGAATTTGATATTCGTATAAATGCATTATATGTTTTAGGGCTTTTAAATACTCCTATTTTATACTCTTTTGGTAAGTTTTCATTTACTATAAATTGTGCTTTTAATAAACCTAAACACTTAGAATGTGCTTCTCTTTTTATATGATTTTTTTATAATCTTTTTTTGTTTTCTCTTTTAACATATTTATTATATTTTCTGTTAATTCTTCATTAGTATATTTTTTCAATTTAATTTCTCCTTATATAATTTAAACTTTAATAATTAGATTATGCTTAAAATTTAAATTATATATACTTTTATAAGTTTTTTTGTTTTGTAAATATTTTTATTTCTACTAGGATATGTGTATTTTTATATTAAGAATTCTCATATAAAAATACAAAGAGCTATAACCATATATTATTTATAGTCATAGCCCTTTGTATTAAAATTTATTTTTAATAAAGCTTATCATATTTTCTTTATTTTCTTCAAGTTGCTTAACTCTATTAACATTAGCTCCTGATGGATGAGGAAATCCAATTAAAATTTGATTTTCACCTATAATTCCATCATCTTTTAATTTTAATAATACTTCCTCCACTGCTCTGCCTAATGGTATTAGTAATACTTCTTTATAGTTCTCTATTTTCTTAAATTCATCTACAAAATTTTCATATATATATTTCATTAAAAATTCACTTTTAATTAGCTTTGGTGTATGCCCCGTATAGTTTTCTTTTTTTACAAACACAGGGTATGGAATAAGAGATACTGTATGTAGTAAATAGTCCTTCTCTTCAAATATTTCACTTACACTTTCTATATGTAGTGCTTCATTTAACTTTATATCATTTAGCATATTAATTATATTCTTTCTTAAGCTACCACTAAATCTAGCTGCAACTTTACATCTATATTGAACCTCATTAATATCATCTGTAAATTCTAACTCTTTTCTAGCTGTTGATATAGCTGTACTCATTTGTTGAAATCCAGGAGTTATACCTACAATAAATATCTTTGCCTTTTGATTAAAATATTCATTATGTGGAGCATAATATATCTCTATATTATTTTCTTTCTCAATAAGAAAGTCTTCTATTAATAATTCTTCTTTTGTATATTTATCTTTTATAGGTAGCTTTTTTATTATATCTTTATAATCATATAATGTTTTTTTCATATTCACCTCTTTGTTAGAATGCGCTTTATTATTTTATATTTTTTATACCCTATAATAAAATAAAGTGAGCATTTAGCTCACTTCTTAATTAATATATTTTCCATTTATTTCGCTAAATATTCTATACTTCTTTTCACTTCTATATGAACAAAGTAAAAATAAGAGTGTAATTAACCCATTACATATTATTATACTTACTATATCATCAGTTATAAGTAAAGGTCTATAGCATTTTGCTGCAAATAATATAACATATGCTAAAACTATTATTTCTATAAAAAGTCCCATTTGAACTCGTCTAAATACATTATTCTCTTCGTCTTCTTGATAATTAAAAATTTGTTTTATAAAACCTTTATAAAAATATATAGCTTGCTTAAAAAAACGTATTGAGTACGCAGTAAAACCAAATAAAAATCTAATTGCTATATATAAGTATGCATATGGTTGTTGAGTGAATTTTAATAGTAATATAAATATTATTGGATCTAATATTAAAAATGCTATACCTCTTTTCTTTAGCTTCTTTTCATCAAATCTAAATTTTATCTTACTCATAGCTGTCTCCTACCTTATGTTGAATTTAAACTTTTTTTATTAAATATTACTACTTATATCAATATTTTAATTAAACAAATCAATTTAAGTTTAATTATAGATTATATCAATTTATAAATTTTTAGCTTACAAAAAATTTATAAATAGTTTTTTGAATATATTTTTCACCTTTATCTAATAAAGAAGCTTCTATAAAGCACATATTTCTTCCTATTGGTGCTGCTTGTGTTTCAAAACATATTCCATATCTTCTTTGAGTTTTATTACCATTGTAAAGTTCTACATCATCAGGGAAGTTCATACTGTATATAACTACACAATCTTGATCTGTATCAATTATCATATTTCTTCCTGATATTATATCATTTAGTTTTATTTGATTTTTAGTGTCATTTAATATAAATGCATGATCATAACCACATCCAATTTGAATTTGTTTATTATTATCGTCTATTCTCTCTCCTATTAGCATTTCTTTAGTAAAATCAAATGGAGTATTTTCTACGCTTATTTTTTTTCCTGTTGGTACACAAGTTTCATCAAGTTCTAATATATAATCACAGTCTACTTTTAAGTATTCATCTGTTATCGGCCTTTTTATATTTCCACTTAAATTAAAATAGCTATGGTTAGTCATATTAACTAATGTAGTTTTGTCACTTATAGCTTCATAAGTTTGCTCTATTTTATAATCTTCATATATTTTGAAAGTTACACATAAATCTAAATTTCCTGGATAATTTTCTTCCATATCTAAAGACTTAGTATATAATTTCAAAATTACATTATTTTCTTCTTCTAATATTTTTACATCCCAGATTTTAGAATTAAATCCTTTGTCTCCTCCATGCCCTTGATGTGGATTATAATTTTTAGCTAAGTCATAATCGACTCCATCTATAGATATTTTTCCTTCACAAATTCTACCTGAAGTTCTTCCTATTATCGCTCCAAAGTAAGATGGATTTTGTATATAGCTTTCTATATCTTTATACCCTACTACAATATTTTCTAAATTTCCATTTTTATCTGGTGTTATTATTTTAGTTATTATCCCACCTAAATTAAGTATTTCTACTTCAAACCCATTATCAAATCTTACATTATACGATATTATCTCTTTATTATCTATATTTTTTAGTAATGTTTTTGTTAAGTTCATTACCATATCTACCCCCTATTAATTATATAGTTACATATTATCACATCATATATATATTATACAATAATCTATAAAGTCTTAGCATATTTTTACTATTTTATATCTTACTATTATTAATAGTTACCTTATATTTTTAATCTGTATACTAATTACAAAGTCTTCATTTTATCTATTAATTTTCTCAAACTTTAAGACTAATTATATTGATAACATCATAAAGTAATTATTTTAAAAGTTATAAATATATATAATATAGAATTTATTTATCAAGCTATAATTATAAAATTTGTTAGGAGGATTTTAATTTGAATAATGTTATAGAAACTATAAATAATAGAGTCTCTTTGAGAGTATATAAGGATACTCCCATATCTGATGAAGACTTAAACATAATACTTAACAGCGCTATAAAAGCACCTACTGCAGGAAATATGATGATGTATTCTATTTTAAAAATAAAAAGTGATAAAACAAAAGAAAAATTAAGTGTAACTTGCGATAATCAACCTTTTATAAAAAATGCACCTCTTATTCTTATATTTTTGGCTGATGTTAATAAGTGGTTTAACTATTTCAAAGTTTGTGGTGTTGATGATATAAAAGGCCCAGGATTAAACGATTTAATACTTGGTATAAATGATGCACTAATAGCCGCACAAAATGCAGTTATAGCTGCAGAAAGCTTAGGAATTGGAAGTTGCTATATAGGAGATATTATGGAAAATTATGAAATCCATAAAAAACTATTAAATTTACCAAACTACACGTTCCCTGCTTGTATGCTTACGCTTGGATATTATCCTGATAATTATAAGCGCAATTTTAGAGATAGATTTGATAGTAATTTTGTTGTATTTGATGAAGTTTATGAAGATTTAAATATGGATAAGTTAAAAGATATGTTTACTGTTAAAGAAAATAATATGCCTAAGACTAATTCTTGTAAGGCTAAAAATTTTGGTGAGCTTATATATAAGAAAAAAATCGACTCTGCTTTTTCTAAAGAAATGAATAGATCTATAATTGAAAATATTAAATGTTTTATTGATGAAAAATAATATCTATAAATTTTAATAAATTTAAAAATACCCATATTTTATATTTAACGACATGTGGGTATTTTTAAATTAACCTTAAATAATTATACAAAATAGGCCTTAATAATTACAACTAAGATCTATAATATTAGCTTCATTTATATATTTTTCTATTATATATGTAGATAAGTCAAAATAACTTATACATTTATCAAGTATAGCTGCATCACTAGTAACTACCCTATCTAAATTTTCTAAAATCACATCTGCATTATTAACTAAAATTACTTCTGTTTTTATATTGTATAAATTTAATATATCTAGTATTTTTAATTTTAAGTTACCAGAATTAGATACAGGAGAATCTAAGTAAAATATTACACTTGGAACACTTTTTTCATCTAAGAACTTTCCTATTAATTCTATTGCATAATCTGTTTTATCAATAAGTTTATATGTTCCTCTCAATCCTGCTAAATCTCTAATGCATCCATCGCTTCCTCTTATTAAAGTACCTTTAGATAATGCTACTTCTAATGTAATTATAAGATTAAATCCATCTATATAGATAGTATCCTCATTTATTTTATTTACATCAAGTAATTTCGATTTTCTAAGTAACTTTTTACCTTCTGTACATATAGCCCTTTTAAGTGCATTTCTTTGTCGTAATGAAAATTGGTATCTATCTCCTACAAAATTTACAACAGAATCTATTTTATAATCTCTATTTATTAACCATTCTATTTCTTCTTTAGCTTTTGATAATTTTATTATTTCTTTATTAGAAAACCATTTTTTATCATTTATATCAAATCATCTTTGAAATACTTTGCTCATATTATCCGCCATCCTATTATAAGTAAATTTAATATTTTAGAATTTTATTTATAGTTTTTAATTATAGAATATAAAACAGGCTAATTTTAAATAACCTAATCATTATTTAAACTCAGCCTGTTTTATATTATTCAGATATTCTTTTAGTTTCAATTACATTATTTTCTTTATTTATCTTTAATATCATAGAACATGATAGTACTAATCCTATATAAGCTATTATCGTATATATTATAGTAGTTATCCATCCAACAGTCCAACCAAAATTGTCTATTGTTGCACCAAATATAGGGCTACCTATTGCAAATCCTAAAGCGAAAAATATTTGTATTATTCCAAGTATTGCACTATATTCTCTGTCTCCAAATAATACACCGGTCATATATGATGGTCCCATAATATATGCAAATAAAGATATACCAAAACATATTGGGAATACATATCCAAGGAAATTCATATTCGGTATAAATATTAAACATAAGCATGCTATTACAACTAATATTCCTGCAAAAGAATATGATTTAGCTAATCCAAGTTTATCAAATAACATACCACCTAAAATTGAACCAAATATTGAAAATAATCCAAACATAGAAGCTATTCTTGCTGATGGTATTAATAGTATCCCTGCCTCTTCTATACTTTGTAAATATGCTATAAATTGTAATGCTACACCAGAAACATAGAATCCAACAAATATAAAAGATATTCCTATCATCCAAAATTGTGGCATTTTAGTAGCTTCAGAAACTGTATATCCCCAACTTATATGGTGTGTAGCATTTTCATCGCCTTTTTTCTTTTTAGGAATATTAGCTTCTAGTTCTTCCTTAGATTTTGGCATTCTTACAAAGAATATTGATAGTATTAGTGATATAACTAAAGCAATTGCTCCAAATCTTATATAAGCACCTTTATACCCTATTGCTGGATCAGATAACCATTTACCCGCTATCATTTGTAAAAATATATTACCTAAGCCACCACCTGAAAATGCAATCCCCATTGCAGTTCCTTTATTAACCTTAAACCAAGCATTTATAAGAGTTGGAACTCCTATAGATGACATTGTTGCTACACCAACTTGTACTATTCCTGCTAATATATAATAAGCAATTAGATGGTTTCCTGCAAATGCAAATGCCATAAATCCTACACCAACTAAAATAGAAGCAATTATATAAAGTACTTTTACATTAACCTTTGTAAATAGTTTACCTATAAATGGAGAACAGACAGCTGATATTATAGTTCCAATAGTAAACATTAATGAAAATGATGCAAAACTAAACCCTTCTGCCTTTACTACATAGTTTATAAATGTAGGCGGTAAATTTGACCCTACCCCAAACGGTATTGCTTGAACAAGTAAACATACAGCAACAATTACCCAACCATAAAAGAATTTTTTTTGTTTATGGCTTTCGTTTATACCCATAATTTCAGATCCTCCTTACTAAAAATATATTACTATGAAATAATATTGTATATAATTGATAAGTTTTATAAGCAATAAATTATTTCAACTATATTTATATCTTTAGCAATAATGTAAAAAAAATGTATATTTTATATTTATTATTTCTTTTTTTAATAAAAAATAGCAATACATTACATATATAACAATGTAATGTATTGCTATTTTTTATTTTTTTAATTAACCTATTTATATTTAACAATGAAAGTAGTAAATACTATACCGATAATACCGCCAGTCGAGTCTATCATTACATCTCTAAACTCACCACTTCTTCCAGGTATGAATAATTGATGAAATTCATCACTACATGCATATAAAAATGTACCTAAAAATGCAATTATTATTGCTTTTTTTCTATTGTCTTCATATACTGACATGAATAAAAATATTGCTAAAATACAGTATGAAAACATATGAGCACATTTTCTTACTATAAACTCACCTATATTAATACTTGTAAGATAGTCCATTATATTACCTATTATTGGCAATTTACTTATAATATTTATTGTATTTCCAGAATGAATAGATGATATTGATGCTGGTTGATTCGACATATAAAATATTACACCCATCCATATTATAGCTAATGCTATACAAATCTTCTTTCTCATAATAATTCCCTCTTTTTTAATTTACCTATAAAAATTCGCTTCGCTAGAATGATATATTGGCGAACTATTTTGTATTCATCTGCTACTTAAAATTATATCATAAATTTTAATAATTTCCAAAAAATTGTAAAAAAATAAATACTGTATCTTAGTAATTTAATCCATCTAAATTACTAAGATACAGTTATTTTTACAATGAATAAACATCAGAAAATTCTATATTACACTTATCCATTATTGAGTGTTCTTCTATAGAATATATTTTTATATCATCTTCATTATCTATTGTTTTTATAGGAAGATAAAAAATAAATTCTACTCCTGATTCAACTTCAGTGTTAAGCCAAATCTTACCTCCATGTGCTTCTACTAAGCACTTAACTAAATATAGTCCTATTCCACTACCTTCATTTTGTCTTCTTGTATGGTTTTCTATTTGAACAAATTTATTAAATATTAATTGTGCATCTTTTTTTGATATACTTGGCCCATCATTTTTTAAATGAATATACAATTTTTCTTCTTCTTGCTTAACTTTAATATCTACTTCTATTTGACCATTATCATTTATAAATTTCAAGGAATTTGAAATTAAGTTTAACATTATTTTTTCTATATAACTAGGTCTACAAGCTAAAATTACCTCTTCTTCTTCTGTGTCAAAAACTATACTTCTTTCAGTATTTTTTATATAATCTGCTGCAGATAAAACTATATCCTCAACTACGCTAATAATATTATAGTTATGCATTTCTAATGTATCATGTTTATTATCAAACTTAGTTGAGTCTAAAATATTATTTACAAGCCTTAATATTCTATATCCATTCTGTTTTAAAATCTTTAAATAGTTAATTATTTTTTCTCTATCCAAGTTAAAATCATTGTTTTCAATTGATGATAATAGTAACTTTGATATCATTAATATTATATTAATAGGTGTTTTAAACTCATGAGACATATTCTCTAAAAAGTTCACTTTTACCATTTCAGATTCTATAGCTTCTTCTAGTATATCAATTTCATGTTCTAGGTTCTTAGCTCTTTCTTGCGATTTATATAACTTTTCTTTTAATTCATTTTTTAATTCTATATTAATAAAAAAATTACTAATTCTATGTAATACATCATATATAAACCCATCATGTGTATCTATACATTCATCTTTTGTATCTATACATTCATCTTTATTTTCATAATATATATACATAACACCAATTAATCTACCATCTATCTTCAAAGGCATTACTTTAAATATAGAGTTTTCATTTATTTCTACTTGAGGATCATATATTTTTCTAAATTCATAATTTAATTTATTATTTATATCTATTTTAAGCTTACTATCATATAATTCTGAAAATTCTTTGTAATTTATATTTATACTAGAGTTTTTTAAGAAAATATTTTTTTTATCACAACTTATGTATAAATTTAGCCTTTCTTTTGATTCATCAATAAAAAATAAATCTATATTAGTACTTTTAATCATATTATTTAAATTTGATAATATTCTAGATATTGACTGTATATATTCTATATTTTTATCTTCCAATTTTTGTGATTCATTAGATAAATCTTCTAATTCTTTATTTATATATTTACTATAAATAACTTCATTTGCAAGACCACCAGTTAATTTTACATTATCTTCAGAATCTTTGATAGGGAATTTATAAACTCTATAGCAATTATCTTTATTCATATCAAATTCATCTTCATAAAATAGTGCTTTTTTTTCTTGTATAACTTGATCATCTGTTAATTTACATTTTTCCCAGAATTCCTTAGACCTAATTTCCATGTCAGTCTTTCCTATTATATCTTCTTTTTTTAGACCTAATTTATTTGCTCCTTTTTGATTTATATATACATGCCTACCCTCTTTATCTTTTAACCAAATTTCATATGGTACATATTCTAATAAATTTTCTAAATCTTCTATTGTGTATAATCTTTCTCTATTTTGGTATTTAATATCCATTAAATCCCCTCTTTTCTTAACCTTAGTAATAATTTTATAATTAATTATATTATTTTAACTTGTTATGCTAATTTAATATGATTTGTAATATAGTTGCTTTTATAGCTCTACAATTACATTTGACCATTTTTAGATTTTTTCTTTTTCTTTAACTTAACATTAGGTTCGCTTGGTAAACCAAATTTAGGAATAAATCTGTCCAAACCAGTTAATGTTAATATAAGTATAGATCCAACAGCAACAAATGACATTACATTGTATTTAATTATATCCGTTGCTACAAATTGATGTAGAGGATACACTGCTGATAAAATTCCTAAATAAAAACCTATGTAAACATGCCAAGGTATTAATTGAGATCCAAATACACCTAAAGCATCTGAGAATGTAGCATTTCTTAAACGTAACTTGTACATATCTTCTTCACTAGCTTCTACATTATTTTCAACTAATTCTCTAGTTATAGGACCGACAGTGACTATTTGTGCCATTTCATCAGATAAAGCAGCATTTCCTACTATACATAATAGTCCATTCATAAACATTAATTGTCTTACGTTCTTAGCACACTTCATAACAGCATTTGATAATGGGGCGAATGCATTCATTTTAGACATTACTCCACCAAATGCTCCAACCCACATCATCATTACTATAACCCAAGAACCTGCTCCTTCAAATCCTACATATATTAAGTTTAAGAAAGAACTTAAAGATTCTACAGTTCCAGCAAAGCTTCCAAATATAAATGATGAAACTATACCTACTGCTAAACATAATAATGTTGGTAATCCTTTTATTGCAACTAATAAAACAAGTGCTAATGGAATCGCCATATAATATGGAACGCCTTCTTTAACTTGATTAAGTAAATCTACCGCAGACGCTCTTTCAATAGCTAAAGCCTCCATAACTTCTGTAGGTATTGCATCTATAGCAATACTAGCATTTGCAACTTCAGTTGGTAACCCCATAGTATTACTTATTATAAATATTATAACAGCTGAAATAATTAAGCAACCTATTGACCAAAATCCTTGAGATCTGATTCTATCGATTACTTCAACATCTTGAATACCAGAACTTACAACTGTAGTGTCTGATATAAGACCTATATTATCACCAAAACAAGCTCCACCAGCTATCGAAGCAGTTGTTAATAATATGTTACCCCCTACTATATGGTTTAACCATAAAAATATAGGAGCACATGCTGCAAAAGTTCCCCACGAAGTTCCTGTTGCAACAGATAATATTGACGTAACTAAGAAACCTACTACTGCAACAGTTCTAGCAGTTAATCCTAGGTTAAGTGATATATTAACTATAGATGCACCAACACCCGTAGACATAAATGATTCAGCCATTGCATATGCAAACATTAATATAAAGAAAACTAAGTTCAAATGCTTTACATTATCAACAGCACAGTCAACTAAATCATTAAATTTAAGCTTATCTGTTATACTTGCAACTATAAATGCATATACAGTAGCTATTGGTGCTGCTATTAAGCAGTCCACTCCTGAAATCATTAGACCAGCCAGTACAAATACCGGTGAAATTTTAAAGAGACCAATACAAAATCCCATAAAACTCTCCTCCTTAATATAAAGTATAATTGATAATTTTAATTATAAACATTTTTCGACATTTTTTTCAATGTTTTTGGTAATTTTTATTATATTTTTATTTATTGTTTTAGGATATTTAAGTATATTTATATACTATAAGATGTTTATTGTTTTTATATAAGGGTAATATATTATAAAAATAATCTTATATATAAAGAAAGGAACAGCTATGTTTAGCATATTAGGTTTAATTTTATCATTAATAATTATCATGTATTTAGCATATAAAGGGTACTCAACGATTATCACAGCACCCATAATTGCTATTATAACAATAATTCTTACAACAGGATTTAATGGTCGTTTAATGGCTAATTATACAGAAGTTTATATGTCTGGTTTTGCAAACTTTATAAAAAATTACTTCCCACTGTTTATGACAGGTGCTATATTTGCAAAGCTTATGGAAGAAGCTAATTATGCAAAATCTATCGCTCATTTTATTACTCAAAAACTTGGGAAAGATAAATCAATACTTGCAGTCGTATTATCAGGAGCACTTCTTACATATGGAGGAGTATCTTTATTTGTAGTTGCATTTATACTATATCCAATTGCATCTATGTTATTTAAAGAAGCTGATATTCCTAAAAGACTTATTCCTGGAACTATTGCTCTTGGAGCATTTACTTTTACAATGACAGCACTTCCAGGCTCTCCAGAAATCCAAAATGTTATTCCTATGAAATACTTTGGAACTGATACATTTGCAGCTCCTATAATAGGAATAGTTGCTAGTGTTATGATGTTAACTCTTGGTATGCTTTGGCTTACTAAACGTGTAAAATCTGCTAAAGTAAATGGCGAAGGATATGGAAATCACAGTGATAAAAGTATAGAAACAGATTATAGTAATTTACCAAATATATTTAGTGCTATATTACCTATAATAATAATATTTGTTACTAACTTATTTTTCTCAAAGGTCTATTATGAAAATATAGATGGTAGCTACTTAAGTGAATTTGGAACTACTTTAAGTAGTGTATCTGGAACATGGAGTGTTATTATAGCAATTGTTTTAGCAGATGTTTTTATAGTTTTAACTAATTTAAAAAAAATACAAAATTTAAAATCAGTACTTGATATAGGTGTAACAAATTCTTTTAGACCGTTACTTAATTCAAGTGCAATTGTTGGATACGGAAGTGTCATAAAATCATTAGCTGTATTTGGAGTTATACAGTCATTTATATTTGGTATATCTTCAAATCCAATAATATCTGAAGCTTTATCTGTAAATTTAATATGTGGTCTTACAGCTTCAGCTTCAGGAGGTCTTGGGATTTCACTTGATGCTTTAGCACCTACTTATTTACATATGAGTCAAGCTTTAAACATCTCACCGGAAATTCTTCATAGAATTGCATCTTTATCTTCTGGTGGACTTGATACTCTACCTCACAATGGAGCTGTTATTACAACTCTTGCGATTTGTGGACTTACTCATAAGGAATCTTATAAAGATATTTTTGTTACATCGGTAGTTATACCAATTTTTGTTACGGCTATTATCGTGATTCTTACTTCATTAAGATTTGCAGGTTAAATATATAAAATTATAAAGGCTATATATTAAAATTTTTTTAAATTTAATATATAGCCTTTATAATTTTATTTTTCTATTTAAGTCCTTCATATTTTTCTTCAAAGAAGTTATTCAATTTTTTTTTAGCGCTATTGCAAGTATATGTTCTTCTTCTTCTGAGAAATTACCCAGCATTGAAGTAATCATTTCTTCATGAAATACTTGATGTTCCCTATAAATATTTTCTCCTTTAGATGTTAAACTTACAAGTACCACCCTTCTATCTTCTTCGGTCCTCTTTCTCTCAACATATCCTTTCTTTATAAGTTTTGTTATAGCTGCACTAAGTGTTCCTACTGTTATTCTCAAATCATGTGCAATTTCTCCCATAGTTTTTGCATCTTTTATTCCTACAGCTTCTATGGTATGTATTTCCGTCATTGATAAATCCATCAAATCTATATTTTTAAGGGAATTTTCTTCTATATGTAAAATATCATTAAATAACTGTACCAATAATTTATTTAATAGCTCTTGAGTATTTGTCATTTCATATATTCTCCATTTATTTTATTTTCACTTGTTACTATAATAAATTTTATAATCTGTTTAAGTTGGTACATAATATTTTTAATAAAGTATATCTAAATGCAACCCAAAAGATACTCCTTACTGCATTTCAAAGGCTTTGATAAATGCTGTTAGTGGTGATGTAGAAAATGGACTATTATTCTGTGGTGCTGATGCATACAAAGCTGATAAGCTACGTTCTGTTGATGATGTTATAAGTGAGCTTACTTCTTTATTATAAAATTTTATAAAATTTGCACTATAAAATATTTATTTTTATACAATAAAAGCACTAGCTACTAAGCAAGTGCTTTTATATATTAATATTAGTTTAATCGCTATTTAATTCTGCTATATATATCTACTGGGAACATAAAACCTTTAATGGCTATTTGCTCATTTATACTTTCTCCCTTAATAGACCATACCCTAAACGAGAAATCTTCTCCTTTAATCTTACCTATTTGTTTTTCTAGCTTTAAATCTATTGAGTTATTAACTAATTCACATTTATATTGTTTTTCTCCTAAAGTTAATATGCCCTTATCAGTATCCCATGTATAGGTATCAAGATTTAAGTATCTTACATAGAGTAACACTGTAATAGACATAATAACTAATAATAATATAGATATTACTTTGAAAATCTTTTTCATAGTATATTCCTTTCAAGCTACTTTAGTTTCATCGTAATATATTTACAAATATTTTCCATTAATCTTTTATCATATTCAAAAAACTAAACAAAATATTTTATCTAATTTTAAGATTTAATTCACAAAAAAGTGTGTATCTTATTCTATATTATGACATTAGATATACTAATTATCATAATTTTTTTAGAAAATACACACTTTATTTTACATAGCTTTTATTTATTTCATAACTCTCATTGCATTTAATACTGCTATTAAAGCAACTCCTACATCTGCAAATATTGCTTCCCACATAGTAGCTACTCCACCTGCACTTAGTATTAATACTATGGCCTTAACCCCTAATGCAAATACAATATTTTGCCATACTATTTTATTTGTCTTTCTTGCTATTTCTATTGCTTTAGCAATTTTACTTGGCTCATCAGTCATTAAAACTACATCGGCTGCCTCTATTGCTGCATCTGATCCTAATGCTCCCATTGCTATACCAACATCAGCTCTTGCAAGTACTGGAGCATCATTTATACCATCTCCAACAAATGCAACTTTTTCTTTTGATAATTTATTTTTAAATATTTCTTCTAATCTATCAACTTTTTCATTAGGTAATAAGTTTGAATAAACTTTATCTATTCCTAGCTCCTTAGCAATTTTATTTGCTACATTTTCATTGTCTCCCGTTAACATTACAACTTCTTTAACACAACTTAGTTTTAGTTTTTTTATAGCTTCTTTACTATCTTCTTTTATTTCATCAGATATTACTATATATCCTCTATAAGCTCCATTAACTGCTATATAAACTACTGTTCCTATATCATCAGTTTTGAAATATAATATATTTTCACTGCTCATTAACTTATCATTACCAGCTAATATGTGTAAATCATTATATTTTACTTTTATACCATGTGCTGCTATTTCTTCAAAGTATGTTATTTTTTCTAAGTCTATACTTTCTTTATAGTAATTTACTATAGATTTTGCTATTGGATGGTTTGAATTTACTTCTGCATATGCAGCATATTCTATTAACTCTTTTTCACTTATTCCAACAGGCGATACTTTTGTTACTTTAAATACACCTTTTGTAAGTGTACCAGTTTTATCAAATACTACTGTATCTACATTTTTAAGTGCTTCTAAATAGTTACTTCCCTTTATTAATATCCCATGTTTAGATGAGTTACCAATTCCACTAAAGAATGATAATGGTATTGATAAAACTAAAGCACAAGGACAAGAAACAACTAAAAATACTAGTCCTCTATAAAACCAATCTAAAAATTCAGCATTAGGTACTACTAGTGGTGGTATAAATGCTATTGCCATAGCAGAAAATAATACAAATGGTGTATAGTATTTTGCAAACTTACTTATAAAGTTTTCTGTTTTAGATTTTTTGCTACTTGCATTTTCAACTAAATCAAGTATTTTTGAAACTGTTGATTCTCCAAATTCTTTAGTTACTTCAATTGTTAATAGTGCATTTTTATTTATAAATCCTGATAATGCAGACTCTCCTACACCTATTTCTCTAAGAACCGATTCTCCTGTAAGTGCTGATGTATCAACCATTGAAAAACCATCTACTACTACTCCATCTAGAGGTATTTTTTCACCTGGCCTTACAACTATTATATCTCCAATACTTACTTCTTCTGGAGAAACTACTTTTATTTCTGATCCAACTTTTAAGTTAGCAGAATCTGGTCTTATTTGCATAAGTGAAGTTATTGATTTTCTAGATTTTCCTACTGCTATACTTTGTAAATATTCACCTATTTTATAAAAAAGCATAACTCCTACTGCTTCTGGTACTTCTCCTATTATAACAGCTCCTACTGTTGCTATAGACATTAAGAAGTTTTCATCAAATACTCTACCTTTTGATGCATTTTTTAAGGCTTTTAATAATACATCATAACCTACTATTAAATAAACTATTAAAAATAGTATATTAACAAACTTACTTTCAAATCCAGTTGCAGTTTGGAAAATTCCAAAGATATACATTATACTACCTATAATTAATTTTATTAAATCACGTTTGTTTGAAGGTTCAACTTCTTCAATAGCTTCTACTTTGTTTTCTTTCTTTGTATCTAAAAAATTAACTTTTATATCAAGTCCTGGTTCTGTATCATTTATTATATCTATAATTTCTTCTATAACTAATTTTTCATCTACGTTTTTAGCTACTTCAACGGTAAGCTTTTTACTTATAAAATTTAAGTTAGACTGTACTACATTGTCTAATTTCGATACTTTATTTCCTATTTCTTCTGAACAATGAGCACAATTTAACCCACCTAATGTGATTTCAACTTTTTTATTATTTGTGTTTTCATTTCCCAATACTTTTATATCAAGTCCTGGTTCTGTATCATTTATTATATCTATAACTTCTGATACAACATCATCTTTATCTATTTCTAAATCACAAGCTATTTCTATAGTCAGTTTTTTATTTATGAAGTTTAAGTTACAATATTCTATTTCTTCTAATTTAGATACCTTGTCATTAATTACTTCTGCACAATGAGCACAGTCTAAGCCTCCTAGTATTATCTCTTTTTTACTTATACTACACGCTCCCACAAACTCATCTCCTATCTTTTATATCTTTCTTCTATATGTTCAAGCCCACAACTAAATATTTGACTTATATGGCAATCATCTAGAGAGTAAAATACAATTTTTCCTTCTTTTCTAAATTTTACTAATCTAGCTTGTTTTAAAACTCTAAGCTGATGTGATATTGACGAATGAGTCATATCTAATAGATCTGCTATATCACATACACACATCTCTTGTGCTGATAGTGCGTATAATATTCTTACTCTTGTTGTGTCTCCAAATACTTTAAATAGTTCCGCTAATTCATATAACATTTCTGTATCTGGCATTTTAGCTCTTACAGAATCAACTATCTCTTCATGTAATTCATTACTGCAACATACTTCTATATCTTTCATAAGTTCCTCCTATATAAATATATGAATATTTATATATATGAATAATTGTTCATATATTATTTATACTCATATATTACAACTTTTGTTACAACATTGCAACTCTTTTTAAATATATTTTTTCACAAAAAAGAGGCTTATCCATTTTGATATAGCCTCTTTTGTACATAATAGATTAATATAAAAATAATTAATTTTAGAAATATAAATCACTCTTTTAAATTATTTGTTAAACCATTCATTTGGTGATTGGTTAAAATAGTGTGGTAAAAACTCTAATATACTATAGTCTTGTATATCATTAACTTTAAGTGGTTCATTAGATAGGTAGATTTCTACTTTTTCAATAGACTCTGCTTTCATAATAAATACTCCACCACTTATATCAGATTTAAGTCCAGACATTAATATTAACCCATTATCCATTGCTTTTTGAGAATAAGCCATATGTTCTTTCATTATACTATCGTTCATTTTATCTTGATTTTTTATCTTGCCTTGAACAATAAAATATCTCATCCTTACTTTCTCCTTCAGCTACGCTTAATATTAACTTATTTAATATTATAAATACCAGTTATAACATTTATTAAACAATGATTTAATAAATGTTATAACTTTATATGTATTAATATTTTATTAAGTCATTATATATTAATCACTTATCTTTATTTCACTATCAATTAATTGAAGATTGTATTGGCGTATTAGCTCTATTAAATCTTTTGCATATCGTTTTTGTCCACTGTTATCTTCTGCTGTACTATAACCTGCATTTTGTAAAGCATATGCTTGTTCTATATATGTCTTTGCTTCAAATACCCCATATTTTTTATATCTTTGATTATCTACTAAAAATTTTGCATGGTCTTTTATAGATTGATTTTTATTACTATATACTCTAAATTTATCTTCTATTTTTGTATCATAAAACTCAAATGTTTCTAATGTAACATACTCACCTTTCCAACTTGAATCTGCTTTAATTCCAAATAGATTATTATATATTTGAGCTAAATCTGATTCTCCCCAGCTCGATTCTAAAATTGCTTGAGCTATTGTTATTGATGGTAATATTTTATATTCTTTATAATTTTTAATGGCTTCATCTTTTATTTCTTCTATAAATTTAGTGTATTTACTATCTTCTTTTAATCTATAAGGGGTTAATCCAAAGTATTTTAATTGGTCTATATAATCATTTACTCTTTCTTTTTCTTTGTCAGTAAAATTTAATTTATTTAATACATTATCTAAACTATTTAACTTATAACCATTATCTGATTTTTCTATAAATAAATTAGCTGTATTCTTTATTTTATCATCTGATATATTCTTTATTTTATTTTTATTTTCCACTGCTATAATTGAAACTACATATTTCCAATTTACCTGTACTTTATTTTCACTTACTTCATCAACAAGTGTTATATACTTACTTACATCTATTCTATTTTTATCTATATGTTTTAAAGAGTGATATCCAATTATTAAGTACAGTGATATAAATAGGGTTATAGCGCTGATTATAAAGGTTTTAATTTTCATATTCTGCCTTCCTCCTATGATGTTTGCTATAATTCTATTATACATGGTATTTGTTTCAAAAATGTTACAAAATAGTCATTATATTTACTATATAGGTACATCTAAGTTATTATAATTAACCCTTACGTCGTGAATTTATACTTATGGTTAAAATAAAAGAGACTGACCTCTATTTTGAGGCAGTCCCTTTCACTTATACACTAATCGTTTCAACTTTTTCCTTTAAAGAAATTCTAGATACCAAGATACATACTATTAAGCAACATATTCCACTTAATATAAATGGTAATTTATTTCCTATATCAAATATAAATCCAGAAGCTAATGATCCTACTATCATACCGATAGCCTTGTAAGACCCTTGTATTCCCATTATTTCTCCATAATTATCCTTAGCAAGTTTTGATACTATACTTTGTTGTATTGGAGTAACTAAAGCACTACTTCCAACAAATACCATTATAAATATAAAGCTAAGCATTATGTTGTTAAATAATGAAGCTACTAACATACTTACACCTGATACTACACAAGCAACTACTAATGTATATTTTTCATTAAACTTTTTACTTAAATAAGGGTTTATCCATAGATTCATAATTAATGCTATAAACCCTGCAACAGCCATAACTATACCATTTACCATTGTTGGCATATTAAGAACTGATTCTAAGTAATAGTTTATTGTAGAATTATAAGAAGTCGTTGCTATAGTTACTAAAGTCATAACTATCATCATTGTACTTAGTATAGGATTTAATTTAGTAGTTTTATTTCCTTTTTTAAGATGCTTTGTATAAACTTCTATCTTACCTTGTTTTTTCTCTACAGTTTCATCTACTATAAAGTAGATAATACCTGCAACTACTAAACATAGTATAAACTGAGTTAAAAATGCAACTTTATATCCATATCCGCCACAAAATCCACCTATTAAAGCTCCTGCAGAACTAGCTATAGATGTTGTGGCTGTATGATATGACATATACTTTGTTCTTTCTTCTTTTGAAGATATGTCACTTACATACGCTATACATGTAGTTATAAATGCTACTGACATAGCACCACCTGCTATTCTAAATAAAAGTATTAAAGGTGTACTTTCTATAAATCCAAACCCTAGTTGGCTAATACCATAACCAATTACACCTATAACTAAAAATCTTTTTCTCCCTTTTTGGTCAGACATTGACCCCCATATAGGAGACATTACAAAGTGAGCTATTGACATTGTTGAATATAATACACCAAACATGTATGTTGGCATACTTAGTGCATTTATAAGCGATGGCGTTACTGGATGTGCCATATTAAAGGTTGCCATTGTTATAAAGTTTATAAACAATATCTTTTTCATTTTATTTTTGTCCATAAATTCTCCTTAGTTGTTTTATTTTTTCGCTTTTAGTATTATACCATAATAATTAATACATAAACTTTATGAAATTATTTTTATCCACTTGTAAAAAGACTATATGTTAACATAAAATACAAGCTAACTAAAAATTGTTACATAGTTATTAATTTTACTTTAATATAGTAAATAATTTTATAATAAAAAGCCTTAAATCATTAAAAACTAAATGATTGCAAGGCTTTATCTTATTTATATAAATTTTAATTATAATCTTTATTTAAAGTATTTTTCAATACTACATTGATATTATAAATTAGGTAATTCATCATAGCTTGTTATAATTTTGTTTACTATACCATAATCAACTGCTTCCTCTGCATTTAACCAGTAGTTTCTATCTGTATCTTTTTCAACCTTCTCTAGTGGCTGACCTGTAGCATTACTTATTATATTATTAATTCTTTTACGAACTCTTACTATTTCCTTTGCCTCTATATTTATATCTGTTACTTGCCCTCTACATCCACCTAGTGGCTGATGTATCATGTATCTAGTATTTGGCAATGAATATCTATCTTCTTTATCAGCAGCAAGATATATAGTTATTCCTGCACTTGCAACCCATCCAGTACCTATTATAATAACACGAGGTTTTATAAATTTAATCATATCATGTATAGTATCTCCTGCTTCTACATGACCACCTTGACTATTGATAAATAGTTTTATTGGTTCATCTCCCATTTCTTGTAAGATTAATAGTTGTGTTGCTACTTTTTCAGCTAACTCTTGATTTATCTCTCCCGAAATGATTAGTGATCTAGAGTTTAATAGTTTTTCTACTACTACACTAGATGTGTCTTTTGAATTTTGTTGTTTTTCCCCTTGATTGTTCATATGCTACCCCCATTTAATTCTTGTTTTGATTCTAATAACTACTTACTAATAAGTATAGCACAATTATTTTTAGTCTACGTTTGTATTTTTATTTATTTTATAAAATGCTATATTAGATAGTTATGCTATAAATTTGAAATAAAAATAGCTATATCTCTTGTGCGATATATTTAATTTCTTTCTATTAATTGGTTTATAATATATATGTTCTAATAATAATTCTACATTATAAAATGCGTTGTATTATCTATGGTACTTTTAGATAATACAACTTAGTAGTTTTAATTAATGAAGTATTTTAATTAAAACTTATATAATCAAAAATTTAAACTTATCTATCATTGGTTGTAATTATATATAAACGCTTCAAGTGATTTATTTATTTCATCTTTACATTCATAGAATGCACCATGTCCTCCATCTGTTAAAGGGGTTAAAACAGAATTTTTTATTGTTCTATTCATATATTCAGCAAAGGGATAAGGACATATAGTATCATGTACACCATGTAATATTAATGTAGGTATTTTTATATTAGTTAAATCATTAAATACATCCTCATCTCTAAGTGCACGTAAAGAGTTAACAGTTGACCATAAGGGTGCCATTAAACACATATTAAAGAACCAATCTAATATACCTTGACTAGTAAATTTATAAAAAATGATTCTGATGTGTCTATTATTGCTTTAGGTTTATCGCTCTTAAAACTATCTATAAGTTTATTTACTTCATCTACAGTATATCCATATGGCCAATTGGATGATTGAACCCACTTTGGTGCTACAGCACTGAGTAAGCAAAGCCTTGATACTTTATCTTCATTAAATTTAGACATATATCTTAAGCAAATTGCACCACCCATAGAGTGGCCTACTAAAGTAATATCACTTAATTTAAGTGCATCAATTACAAGTTTTATATCCATTGCCATTCTATCATAATCATACCCTGTGTAGGGTTTATCTGAATTACCATAACCTCTAAGATCTATTGCTATACATCTATGTCCTCTACTTGCAAAATATTCTATTATATATTCATACATATTGTGATTTAATGGCCATCCATGAACAAACATTATAGGATTTCCTAAATCAAAATTTATATCTTCTACTAATATTTTTACATCTTTTTCAACCTTTATATAATATTTCATATAAATTCACCCTATGCATATATTATGAGGTAAATTTATGCTTTATGAGAAATATAATTATTGTAAAGTTCATTGCTTTTTTTATTGCACTCATTCTATTTTATAGCTTATTCATATATAAGATTTCTTATACTATTAGAAAACTATTAATTTAATATCCTTCTCAGTTTTTTATTATTTATGCATTATAAAATATCTAAATAATCAAATAATGTAAAAGTATCTTCAGGTATAAAACTATCAAGTCTTTCTTTAGCTAAATTTATATACCAATTTCTATCTAAATAATCAGGTACTTTTTTACCTATAATATTTCCATTATCAATAAAAGCTCTATCTGGTGTATAACTAATCTTTTCTAACTTTCCATCTGTTTTTACTTTCATAATAGCACTATCAAGTATAGATTTACTTGCAAATACTCTAAGTACCTTTAAGTCTATATTATCTTTACCATATACAACGTGGCTATATTTACCGGTTACTTTTACACACTTTTGAAAATCTATAAGATCTGTAGCATTGTTTATTGTTATCTCTATATCTATATTATTTATTAATTTTTCTTTAATAGCTTTATTAACTATAGGTAAATCGTTATCTATTATGCTTAGTTTTTTAACATAAGCTCCCTTACTTTTTATTTGACCATCTTCTTTTATATAAATATAGTTGTTTACATCTTTTTGAATTATTTTCTTAATAAAATCGTGCTCTAACTCCATACCCGTTCTTTTACACCAATTACTACAAATCTCTAAATATCTATCTACATCTTCTTTAGAATTAAACTTAAACATAACACCATCAGTATTACCTTGTATAAATATAGCCTTATCTCCAAACTCAAGCTCTACTTTTTCTATTAAATCTAGTAACAATAATTGTCCATTTACACAGATTGCTGTACCTTGTTGTGGGTCATATAGCTCATTATTTACATCTAGGCATGCTCCATATGCACTATTTAATACTATTTTTAGAGATTTTTCTATTGGATTATTTTCTTTTTTAAACTTAATTCGAGTATCTCTTATCTCTTTGTATTTATCCGGCTTTTTTACATTTCTACTTAATAGTCCATATTCTATCATTATAGATGGATAGAAAGAACTAACATCTGAATTTACTATAAAGTCATGTGCTTCATATTTTTTCCTAGCTGAATGTAGTCCTCCCCAACCAAAGTCAGTTTCTATTCCATACACATTTACTCTTAAATATTTTTTAAAATCTCTATTATTATAATTTTCATACCAATTCTTTATATATTTGTACTTATTAAGATTTAAAGTGTCTATTATTCTAAAATCTTTTGTATCATTTCTTTCATAGTTTGGCTTTTTCGCTTGTAATATGTATGAGCTTAGTTGAGCTTCTGTTTTATTTATCATAGAACTATCTAAATTAAAATATTCAATAAGTCCTATTTGTGCTTCATATCTATAATATACTTGCTCAAACACTTTAAATGTCATTTTAACATCATGCATACAATATGATACAAGTTCATCTATTTCTTTGTTATTTGGATATCTATTTAAATTAAAGTCTACAGTACTTTCCCTTATATCCTCCCCCATAAATAATTCTAATTCTTTTAAGCTTCTATATGTATCACTTATTTCAAATATATATAGTGGTATCTTATGTAGTTTTCTATCTATCTTCCAACCTGATACCTTATGTTCTATAAGCATATCAGATACTTTACATGGATCAATTCCTGCAACTATTGCTTTTAATATCCATTGATCATAGCCTCTTATGTTATAACCTACCCATACTGAACCTTTATTTTTATTAAAAACTCGTAGTAATTCTTCTCTATCATTAATTATGGTATGTTCTTTTTGAGTTTTATAGTCTTTCATACAACATATCCAGAAGTTTACTTTTGATAGTACTTCAAAATCTATAATTATACGTCTGCGTTCTTTTATCATAATTAAAACTCTACTAGTATCCTAGTTGGATACCCATCTAATCCTTCTATTTTCATAGGTAAGCAATATACCTTAAAGTTTTTATTTGGAATATCCTTTAAATTACATAAGTTTTCTATGGCATACATTTTATGATCACCAAGGTATTTATCTATAATTCCGTGATTTTTGCTAACTCCTAGACCTAAAGTATCTATTCCTATTATATTAACATTTTTATCTACTAGGTATTTTATAACCTCTATGGATATTTCTGGATGATTGTTGTATTTTTCTTCATCTTCAAAGTATTGATCCCAGTTTGTTTGAAAAAATACATATACCCCTTCTTTTATAAGAGAAAGATCTAAGTCTTTTAATTTTATTACTTTGTTTGGTATATGTGAAACATCAAACTTTATCCCCTCACCTATTAGTCTTTCATTTTCTATTACCACATCTGGATTCATTACATCTATATGTGTCCCCATATTATGAACATCACAAGAAAATGATGTTGTAGTGTATTCACTTCCACTTTTTGAGTATCTAGTTACCTTTTCTACTTTTAATGGTTCTGATCCCGCTCTATAAACTCTTCCTATTTTAGTTGTTTGTGTTATATCAATTATCATATTAAAGTTTTCCTTTTCATAATATTTAAGGTTTTATATATTATACACCAAGATTATATGACATTATAGCCTAAAATTTAATTACTATTTCATTAAAGCATTAATTAATTGTGTTCTTAAATATTTTTGCAACTTTATAAAAAGTTAAAGCGAGTTTAATAAACTAGCTTTAACTTATAATTATTTAATTACTCTTCTTCTTTTTCTTCTTTTTCCTCTTCTTCAACTACATCTTCTTTATCTTCAACATTCTCAGGCTCTGGTTCTACATCCTTTTCATGTATATACTTCATATATTCTCCTTTTAGTCCATTATATTCATTAGTTAACCTTTTTGCCTTTTCTACTTTTTTAAGAGCTTTGTCACTTGCATCTAATGAACGTTCTTCTGCCCTTTCTATAGATCTTTGTATATCTTTAACTTGTTTTTCTATTTCTACACACTTCTCCCCTTTATAGTTTAAATTATATCCTTCTCCATATTCTTTTAGCCATGATTGTACTTGAGATACTAATTCTTTAGCCTCTTTACGTAATACTTCCCCTTTTTCATGTACAGCAATAGCTTGCTTTTCTAAATCTGCTATTTGTTCATGATTTTGAGATATTTCAATTTCTTTATTTGAAAGTTTTTGAACTAATTCATTAAGATACTCTAAGCTATTATTTTCTTGTTTTTTATTTTTTATTTTACTCAATTTAATACCTCCAAAATTATTAATTATATTAATGTATTGCTTAAAAATTGCATTAATAATTTACAATTCTTAATTTATAGTATTAAAATTTATATAATTAGTGATAATTTTAGAGTAAAAAAATATATATAAATATGATATTTTATATTTTTTTGTAAATATTAACTAAATATTATATATACCTAAATTTCTAAGATATATTAATGAATTATATAAAATCTAATCTTTAAGAATTAATTTAGTTTTAGCTGTGTCTCTATAAAATATTTAAAAATATCATTTTTAAGACTCTAAAGTTCTTTATACTAAAAAATAAGTAAATTTCTAAAAGAGTATCACTTTAGAAATTGTAATTATAAAAACTGTATAACAAGCAAATAATCCTGCTAAAATTTCTAAGTATTAAAATAAACCCTAAGTATAATAAATTTTACTTAATTTATCATACTTAGGGTTTTATATTAATTATTTTATTATATTTAATTCTTTATTGTATTTGTTTAATAATTCATGCCCATCTTCTGTAACTAAAACTAAATCCTCTATTCTAACTCCAAATTCACCTGGTAAATATATTCCTGGCTCTACTGAGAATATCATACCTGGCTTTAATATATCCGTATTTATAGATGATACATCTCCCATATCATGAGTCTCTATACCTATAGAATGTCCTGTTCTATGAGTGAAATATTTTCCATATCCTTTTTCAGTTATATATTCTCTAGCTGCATTATCTATATCACAGAATCTAACACCTGGCTTTACCATAGCTATAGCTCTTTTATTAGCTTCAAGTACTATATTAAATACTTCTTTTGCTTTTTCAGACGCGCTTTTATAAAATACTGTTCTTGTCATATCTGAACAATAGTTATCTTTAATACACCCTATATCAAGTATTACACAGTCGCCTTCTTTTAATTTAGCTGAACCACAATGAGCATGAGGATCTACTCCATTTGCTCCATATGCTATAATTGGAGGGAATGAAAATCCATCAGCTCCTAATTCTTCGTATATACTTGCTAATCTTTGTGCCATTTCCTTTTCTGTTAAATCTTGTGTTAGCAGATTTTGAAGCTTCTCCATTGCCATGTCATTTATATTAGATGCATTTCTCATAAGATCTTTTTCTTCTTCATCTTTACACATTCTTAATGTATCTATTATAAATGATGCATTTACATATTTATTTTCCGTATTTAATTCCATAAGATGTAATAAGAATCTAGCTGGCCAATTTTTATCTATTCCTATAGTTTTTTCTTTTTCTATGTATTCAGATATTATCAAAACTCCATCCTTAGTATCATCAAACCAAACTTTTTCTACACCTAAATCTTCATATACTGGGAATAACTCATTTATAAATAATTTATGATTCCCATTTGTGTTAAGGTATAAAGCTATTAGTCTTTCTCCTGGATGTATCATTTTACCTGTTAGATAAAATATAGCCTTTGGGTCTGTAACTAACATTTGAGGTATGTTATTTTCTTGCATTTTTGATAAAATTTTATTTAATCTATTTAATTTCATAAAAAATCACCCTTTACTAGTAAATTTAATCTAATTATACCATATTTTCCAATATATTAATCATTTTATTATAATTAACTCGTTGTGCTATTTAAATATTATTGAAAGTACTATAATCTAACAAGTTGTGTTCTAATAATAAAAAAATTTATATAGTAGTTTCAATATCTTTAGTAAAATAACTACTAGCACAACAAGTTAATAAATAAATTGATAGGAAATTGTGATTTTATAGCTAAAATAAAAAGTCTATTATTTGTTTAAATTTTACAAATAATAGACTTATGAGATATTATTTTTTGTTAAAATTAGTTAGCTTTATTTGAAAAATATTTTGAACTAATACAATAGGTTAATATTGTATAAAGATACAAAAACCTAGAGAGTTAGATTCTTGTATCTTTATATATTTTAATTTTCAGAGTTTTTATTTTCATTTAAATATGGTTCTACATGTACAGTTATACCTTTTATAAAGTCCATATTTTTAAGTATTATATCTTCTAAGTTACTAGCTATATCATGTCCCTTATATACTGTCAAATTTTTATCTACACATATTACTAAGTCAACATAAGCCATGGAACCATATTTTCTAGTTCTTAAGTCTAATATATCTTCAACACCTTGTGTATTTTTTGCTATAGATATTATCTTATCCTCATATTCCTTTCCAATAGATAAATCCATAAGCTCATTTGCAGATTTTAATAGTATATCAGCTCCTACCTTAGAAACAAATAATGCAACAACAATAGATGCTAAAGGATCTAAAATCTTAAATCCAATTATTGCTCCACCTATCCCTATAAATGCTGCAATAGATGATAAAGCATCAGATCTATGATGCCAAGCATCTGCTTTTAATGCTGGAGAATTTATCTTATTTGCCACTTTAATAGTTATCCTATACTGATATTCTTTTATAAGTATTGATATAACAGAAACTATTAATGGAAGTATTGTTGGAACTTTAATTTTATCTACATTAATTAATGATAAAATACCTCCATATCCTATTTTTAAAGCAACGAATATTAATACGATTGATAATAAAAGTGCTACTAAAGTTTCTGCCTTTTCATGACCATAATTATGTTCTTTATCATTTGGACTCTTTGATATCTTATTTCCAATTAATACTCCTATTGAGGTTAAAATATCAGATGCTGAATGTAGACCATCTGCTATTATAGCGTTTGAATTTCCAAGTACCCCTGCACCGATTTTTATAAAAGTTAAAACTATATTCCATATAATTGATAATATTGTTATTTTGTTTGATTCATCATATCTTGATTCCATTTTTATGCCTCCAATTTATGCAAGATAATTATCAATTGATAATTAAATAATATAAAATTATTTTAAAGTTTAGTAATATCATTATCATTTATCTATATTAATTGATAATGATATTATGTATCAAAATCTATAATAATAGAAAAAGGATTGTATCAAATATGATAAATCCTTTTTCATAAATATTTATATAAATTTTAGTTTACTTAACATTTTCCATAGCTTTATTTGCAAAGTCAGTATTTACTATATCATTATAAACAGGTGCTTTATCTAATTCACTAGCTTCTTCCATTATTTCAACTAAAGCATTTAAACTTTCTTCTGTAAATAAAGGATTATCACACCAAGCATCTACTTCTTTATATCTATCAACAACACTTATTAAATCATTTAGTGATAAGTCATTAAAGAAAGGTTGCATAGCTTGTGCGATTTCTTCACTTGAAGCTGTTTTACACCATTGTTGACCTTTGTATAATGCATTAGTAAATCTTTGTATTAAATCTTCATTGTCAGCCATAAATTCTTTAGTTGTAGAATATGCAGTATAAGGAACATCTCCTACTACTTCTCTTGATAATTCTCCTACTGACGCAACTATATATCCTGTGCCTTCTTCTTCCATTTGAGTTCCTGTAGGTTCAAATGCTGTAGTAAAGTCTCCTTCTCCACCTGCAAATGCTCCAGCCATTACTCCAAATTGTATATCTGTTTGTTTATAACATTAAAGAATGTATCTATATCACATCTATTTTGTTTTGGTGTTCATTTATTAATTTATCTAATGTTGGTCTCGATATATTTAGCTCTGCAGCAAATTGACCTTTATTTATTTCTCTGTTCATATATCTATTATAATACTCTTCGAAGTTATCAATCTTAATTTCTTTTCTACCTTTATACTTACCATTAGCTTTAGCTATAGCTATACCTTCTTTTTGCCTTTCAAGAAGTATTTCTCTTTCAAACTGATAAATACTAGCTACCATATTAAATAATAATCTACCAGTAGGAGTTGTTGTATCTATTTGCTCCTTCTTACTTTCTAAGTTTACCATTTTACTATCTAGAACTTCTTTAATATGTATTAGATCCTTTAGACTTCTACCTAGCCTAGATAAACTTTCAATAACAACAGTATCTCCTTCTCTAACAAAATCTAACATAGAATTTAATTGAGGTCTATTTGTATTTTTACCACTACATTTATCTATAAATATTTTTTCAACTTTTAAAGTTTCCATAATAACCTCTTGCCTAGCAGTATTTTGTTCTGCAGTACTTACTCTAACATACCCAACTCTCATAATAACCTCCGATTCGTAAAAATAAGTTTATAAGTTATTTTAAAATTTGTAAAATAATAAAGAATATAACTCTATTTTTATATTTTAACATATGTTTAGAGGTATTACTATTATTGTAAAATAGAGTATACTTTAAATTTAAATAAAGGAGTTTTAATAAAAATAAAGAATTTATATAATGATTGAAAAATATATAAGGAGTCTTAATAATATGAAAATAACAATGTATAATGCACTTGGACAAATGAGAGAAGTTAAAAGAGGTTTTAGCTGGACTACGTTATTATTTGGATTTTTTGTTCCATTATTTAGAGGAGATTGGAAATGGACTTTAATCATGATTGTAACAGCAATATTTACAGGAGGGATGTCTTGGTTAATTTTTCCATTTTTATATAATAAATTATATGAGGACGATTTAATAAAGAATGGTTATAAAGATGAAAATTTAATAGAAAATGGATTTGGTTTTAATAATGATTTTAAATAAAAGCTAGAGGGATTAATCCCTCTAGCTTTAGTTGATATTTTGCAATTTGGTTATCAGTTACCACCTGCACTAGCTAAAGAATCTCTTATTTGTGTTCTAGTGCTAACACGACGAGTTGCTATTTATATTATAACATATGATTAGAAAATAATTGCATCATCTTCATGATATATACTAATGTAGTTTGTTATAATATCATTTATTAGATAATTAACACTTCTATCTTGTTTCTTTGCAATATCTCTTAATATATTTAATTTTTCTTCTTCTATTCTTAATGAAGTAGTTTTATAAGTTTTAATTCCGTATAAATCAGGATACATGCTATCACCTCCTGTAGCAATATATTTATATATAATATATTGTTTGGTGATATATATAACTTGTAATATGTTTTATGATATTTAAATATTTGATTCGAGACTTGGTATTTAAGTGTTCTTATCCAACTATTTCCCTAAAACATATTAATTATTATAAAATTAAGTATTATCAAGTATTACATCAATCAAAAAAATCAAAAATTATATGTAATACCTTATTTATTAATTAATTTATTGCATAAAAAAAGAAGGGACATTAATCCCCATCTCATTTATATTATTCTTTATTTACTTTCTAAATGCAGCTATAAATCCACCATCATATCCTTTTTTAGATAAATCATTTATTCTTTGCTCTGCTAATTTCTTATCTTTAAATGATCCTGCTATTACTCTGTACCAAGTTACTTCATCTTTTACAAATGCATCTAAAAACACACCATCAAATCCCGATTTTTCTAATTTTGATTTTCTATCAAGTGCATTATTTTTATTATTAAAGCTTCCTGAAATAGCTCTATAGTATACTTCTTCATTAGGTACTGGTATAGGAGCAGGTACTGATATAGATATAGTTTTATTTAATACACCCTCAACTATAGCTTTAGCTATTCTCTTATAATTATATAAGTCTATATCATCCTTATCATCAACAAAGCAACATTCAACTAATAATGCTTGTGCTTTAGTTTTACTTAATACTCCTAAATTAGTTCTTATTTTCACTCCTCGATTTTTATATCCTAGCCCTTCTATTTTTGAGCAGATTCTTTTAGATGTATCATACTTAGTTCCAGATGTATTATAAACTAATACCTCTACTCCTGTACTTTTGCCATTTCCAGTCTTATCATTTGCTCCTGAGTTAAAATGAATTGATATATGTAAGTCTATATCTGAATAAGAGTTCATTTTTGATACTTGTTTATTTACTATATCTGATACACTTGTACCATTTTCAACTGTACAGTCATATACTGTATGACCTTCTTCTTTTAATAATCTTATAACTTCATTTTTAACATTTCTATTTTCTGTTGATTCCTTTATTAATCCTATAGCTCCACAAGCTACCTTATTATCTGGATTATGTCCTGCATGTACTGTATATCTCATAATTACTCTACCTCCTT
>OMGY01000801.1_pt1 | contig 33578 bp, 34 predicted proteins | sample 1674461 | NCBI WGS metagenome assembly OMGY01 (sample SAMN05578579, study PRJEB25193) | human gut metagenome | biome: Human Microbiome; feature: human-associated habitat; material: feces | host: Homo sapiens | place: USA:Birmingham | reverse complement strand
ATCTTTATAGGCAAATAGAAGATAAGGAAGTAAGAGCAACAATAGATTTTTTACTAAATAGAGAAGAAGCGCATAATGCCTTATTTAGAGAGGCCTTAAATAAGGTTCAAAAGAGTGGGTCAAATAAAGATTTTGGAGTTACAGAAGATTCTAAACTGTACTTTGATTTATCAACTCCAGGTCCTAATCATGAAGCTCCTAACCCAACGCCACCTTCATTTGATAATCCTAGAAGATAAGATTTGTTAATATGGCTTTTTAAAAAAGTATAATAGTTTGTTTAATTACATTTATAGTAGTATAAAATAGAAGTTTTAATGTTAATATAAAAAAATACCGTATTATTCAAAAGGAATATGCGGTATTTTTTAGTACGCAATTCAAAAATATTGTAAGTAGTTTTAATATGGTGAGAATTAAGGGATATTTGGAATTAATATGTAAAGTATGATTTTTCTAGTGTATAATTGTATTATATGACAAATTTAAAAAGGATAGGAGAGGGAAATTATTCAAAAATGTATTAAATGCAAAAGAAACTTTTCATATGTGGAATTGCTATTTTCTATATGGTCATTTTGTGGTTATAAAAGAATAGAATGTAAAAATTGTAATGTTGCATTGAAAATTAACAATGTATCTAGATTAATAATAGCAGTATTAATACCGTTACCTCTATTAGTTCAAACATATTTATTCAAATTAGGAATTAATATTCTAGTATTTTATTTACTATATTTATCATTCATTATTGTATTAAGTCCATTAATAGTAAGATATAAATTAATAGAATAATGGATAATCTTAATTAGTTATTCAGTAGATTAAATCAATAATCTTAATACGATGTAAAGGGAGAATAAAATGTGGGTTAGTTTTGCTATTATATGATTTATTATTTTATGTATAATTTTATATTATATTATCAGAATAGCTATAGAACATATATATTTATCTGTAATATTAAATGAATAGGGGGCTAATATGAATAAAATAAGATTTCTGCTAATAGTGTTAAGTGTATTTTTATTATATGGTTGTAATGATAATAATGTAGAACAAGATGAAAGTGAGGTTGGAAGTAATATTATTGTTCAAGAAGAAAATCTCGACGGAAAATTTACAGTTAGCGAAGTAGTTGAATACTTATGTTCAGAAAAAGTTAAAGATAGGGAATATAATAAAGAAGGGAATCAAAAAGCAACTGAATATATTGATGAATTGTATAAACAATTAAATTTAGAATTTGTTTTTGGTAAATCATATTTAGACAATTTTCCCTATGATGGTAGAAATATTAGCAATGTTATTGGCAAAATTAGTGGAAACGATAGCAGCACTGCTATTATTTTGACAGCTCACTTTGATGCTTGGTTTAATGGAGCTGTTGATAATGCATCAGGTGTTGCTACAGTTCTTGAAATAGCTAAATTATTAGAGGATACATCAAAAAAAGAGTCTCTTAATTATGATGTTATTTTTCTAATGACTAATGGAGAAATGGCTCTTTTTGCAGGCAGTAGAGATTTTGTAACAAAGCTTGAACAATTACAATATCAAAATATTTTTAACATAAATATTGACTGTGTTGGAATGAAAGATTCATATAATTCTAATCCTTTAGGTTTAAAAACTTTAAGTAGAATTAGTGAGTCGCAAATATTATATTCAGGTATTAAGGAGATTTTTAATAATAATAATATAGATTTTGTTGATGATTATCCTACAGAAAAGGCTAAAATTGCTTTTGAGCAAAATATGGGAGTAAGCGATTATTTTGCATTTGAGGAAAATGATTATCCGAATATTCATATATGTCAACAGGGTATTTCGGAATTTATTTTAAATGAAAAAGATACTCCAGAATTGCTAGATTATAAAAAGATAGAGAAGCTCGCTTATGTATTATCTATCTATATTAAAGGTATAATATTGTAAGGTATTAATTGAAGATATTTTTTGGGGGGATAGTTATGTGGGAAGAATTAGGGATTAGCGGTGGAACTGCTATTATCACTTTAATTGTAATATACTTTGTTATTAAATGGTCAGTTAAAAATGGAATTAAGGAAGCGTATAAAGATATTACAGGAAAGAAATTACCAGAAGATGAAGCATGGGTATTTTCTTTGAGAAATCATAAACACAAAGATTCAAATATTTAAAAATAACTACAAAGGTATATAAAATAAATTAAATATACTGTGAATAATATTAAAATATTAAGAAGATGAAATTAAATATTAAATTAATGAAAATACCGTATTATTAAAAAGTGAATATCCGGTATTTTTTATTCATAATTCAAAAATAAAGTACACTATTTTTAAATATTGTGAATGGTAAATTACAATCATAAAAGTGAATACATGGTATTTGTAATTAATATGTAAATTATACTTTATTTAGTGTATAATTGTTTTATTAGATGCTAAATATATGTGAGGAGAAAAATTATGAGCAATAAAAAAATTTGGATAAAAGCAGGTATATTACATTTTTCGTATGTTCTGTTGTTTAGTAAAGGTATAGGAGTATGACTTTATGAGAAAATATTATAGTTTTTGGATTTCTTATTGCAATATTTTTTAATTAATAATAAGGGGGGAATATTAATGGAGGGTATAGTTTGGATTATAGCATTAATTGGAGGGGTATATGTATTTGGCATGTCTACCTCGCCTAGTGGAGAAATAGAAAAAATTTCAGATGAAAAAAATATATATGGTATAAGTGAGGATTTAATTAATATCCTAAAACAGAAAAAAAATATTTACTTAATAAAGATTTTAATAGTATCAATAATAATATTTATTATTATAAGTAATTTTTTATACACTCAAGATAAATCTATAACATATCTTTTATCAGTTATTGTGGCAAGTATTTTAATTAAGGAATATGAAAGAAGATAATAGTTACAGATTGAGTAAAAGTTCTATATAAGATATGTACATTAAGAAAGCAAAGAATAGTTTACTATGAAGTGTTTAAAAATATAAAATATTGCGACTTAAAAGGGTGTCCTAATGAACTGACCTATTGTGATGTAGACAGGGGTAGCTCATTAGGGCATCCTTTATTTTGTATTAATTTCCATATTATTTTAAAAATAAAACAAAAAACATTTAATAAAAATGAATTTCTGAAAATAAATTTCAAAATAAAAATGAAATTTATTTTCTTTTTTCACTAAAAATCAATATAAAACCTTATTAAAATAATAAAATTAAGAAAAAAGAAAATAATTTATGAAAATTACTTGCAAAGTAAATGATTACATGATATTATAATATCAACAAGTGAAAATTATTTTCTTTAAATCTTGATGGGAGGAGTTTATATGCTAAATAAGGTAAAAGGTAAACTTATAGTTTCATGTCAAGCCTTAGATGACGAGCCGTTACATAGTTCATTCATAATGGGAAGAATGGCAAAGGCAGCAAAAGAAGGTGGAGCAGTTGCTATAAGAGCACAAGGGGTAGAAGATATTATAGAAATAAAAAAAGTAACGGGATTACCTATCATAGGAATAATTAAGAAGTGTTATGAAGACTCACCAATATATATAACACCTACAAAAGAAGAGGTGGACAAGCTTTTAAATACTAAATGTGAAATGATAGCTTTAGATGCTACAGAAAGAAAAAGACCAAATGGAGAATCGTTAAAAGACTTAGTAGATTATATAAAAAGTAATGGAGTATTAGTTATGGCAGATATATCTACTTATGAAGAAGCAGTTAAAGCAGAAGAATTAGGTGTTGATTGTGTATCTACAACATTATCTGGATATACAAAGTATTCAACACAGGGAGATGGACCAGATTTAGAGCTTATTAAAAGGTTATCTAAAGATTTAAAAATACCTGTAATTGGAGAAGGAAAAATAAATACTCCGGAAGAATTAAGACAAGCATTTGAATGTGGAGCATATTCATGTGTAGTTGGAGGAGCAATTACAAGACCACAATTAATAACAAAGAAATTTGTTAAATCAATAAGTTAAATCATTTACTAAACTTTAATAAAAAATCATACTGGTAGACAAGCTATTAAGCTAAATACCAGATGTTTAGTAAATTAGAAATAAATAATTTTTTTAAATTTTAAGTAAACATTTACAAAATGGAGGGTTAAAAAATGAAGGGAATTTATTCAGCATTATTAGTATCTTTTGATAAGGAAGGAAACATTAACGAAAAGGGTCTTAGACAAATTATAAGACATAACATCGACAAAAATAAAGTTGATGGTTTATATGTTGGTGGAAGCACAGGAGAAAACTTTATGCTTTCAACAGAAGAAAAGAAAGAAATATTTAGAATTGCTAAAGATGAAGCAAAGGATGCAGTAAAGTTAATTGCGCAAGTAGGATCAATTAATGTTAAGGAATCAGTAGAACTTGCAAAATATGCAACAGAACTTGGATATGATTCATTATCAGCAGTAACACCTTTTTATTATAAATTTGATTTTGAAGAAATTAAGGATTATTACAATACAATAATAAATTCAGTTGACAACACTATGATAATTTACTCAATTCCATTCTTAACAGGAGTAAATATGAGTTTAGATCAATTTGCAGAGTTATTTGAAAATGAAAAAATAATTGGTGTTAAATTCACAGCAGCAGACTTCTATTTATTAGAAAGAATGAGAAAAAGATTCCCAGACAAATTAATTTATGCAGGATTTGATGAAATGATGTTACCAGCAACAGTTCTAGGAGTAGATGGAGCTATTGGTTCAACATTTAATGTAAATGGTAAGAGAGCTAGAGAAATATTTGAATTAGCTAAAGAAGGTAGAATTGCTGAAGCATTAGAAGTTCAACATGTTACTAATGACTTAATTACTGATATATTAGCAAACGGTTTATATGGAACTTTAAAATTATTACTAGAAGAAGAAGGTGTGGAAGCTGGATATTGCAGAAAGCCAATGAAGGAAGCTACACCAGAAATGGTTAAGCAAGCTAAAGTTATCTACAATAAATACTTCTAAAATTTAAAGGTATAAAGGAGAGATTAAAGTGAAGGGTTTTACATGGATTGATATGGTTGTGCTCGTAGTATATCTAGGAGCAGTTTTATTAGCAGGGTTAGCATTCTCAAAGAAAGAAATGAAGGGTAAGGAATTCTTTAAGGGGGATGGAACTATACCTTGGTGGGTTACATCTGTTTCTATATTTGCTACATTATTAAGTCCAATATCGTTCTTATCATTAGCAGGTAACTCTTATGGAGGAAGTTGGATATTATGGTTTGCACAATTAGGTATGATTATTGCAATTCCATTAACTATAAGATTCTTCTTACCTTTATATAGCAGATTAAAAATAGATACAGCATATGAATACTTAGAAATAAGATATAAAAATAAAGGCCTTAGAATTTTAGGTGCTTTAATGTTTATAATATATCAAATTGGACGTATGTCTATCATTATGTATTTACCATCTATGGTATTAGCTCAACTTACAGGAATTAATGTAAACATATTAATAATAGTTATGGGTGTTATTGCTATAATTTACTCATATACAGGTGGATTAAAATCAGTATTATGGACTGACTTTATTCAAGGTATGGTATTAATAGTTGGAGTTACATTTGCATTAGGATTCTTATTATTTAGTATCGATGGTGGAATAGGATCTGTATTTAGCGAATTAGCTGGAGGAAAGTTCTTAGCACCAACAGATGTAGTTTTTGATATAAACATATTAAAGAACAGTGCATTTATAATTTTAGTAGGTGCAGGGTTCAATACATTCTCATCATATATTTCAAGCCAAGACATAGTACAAAGATTTACAACTACAACAGATATTAAACAATTAAAGAAGATGACTTATGGAAATGGAGTATTATCAATATTCTTAGCAACAGTATTTTATTTAATAGGAACAGCATTATTTGTTTTCTATAATCAAAATCCAGCATTAGCACAAACAGCTCAACAAGACCAAATTTTTGCATCATATATAGCATACCAATTACCAGTTGGTATAACAGGAATATTATTAGCAGCTATATATGCAGCATCACAATCAACATTATCAACTGGATTAAATTCAGTTGCAACAAGCTGGACATTAGATATTCAATCTAAAATATCTTCTAAAGAATTAAGTTTTGAAAAGCAAACAAAAATAGCTCAATATATATCATTAGGTGTTGGTATTGTATCAATTGCAGTATCAATGGTACTTGCAAATGGTGAAATTAAATCAGCTTATGAATGGTTTAATAGCTTTATGGGATTAGTTCTTGGAGTATTAGCAGGAATCTTCGTTTTAGGAGCTTTCACAAAGAAAGCAACAAGCTTAGGTGCTTATGTAGCTTTTGCAGTATCAGCAGCACTTGTTGTATTCTTAAAGTACAATGTTCCAAGTGTAACTTCATGGGCATATGCAATTATTTCTATATCAACATCAGTAGTTGTTGGATATATAACAAGTTCCATAGAACTTGCTGTAACTGGCAAAAAGGTAAATACTTTAGATGCTGCAACAGTTTTCTGTGATACAGAAACTGATGAATCTTTAAGAGGAGAACTAGAAGGAGTATAAGTATGATTTTTGGAAATATAAAAGATAAAGAAAGATATAATTTTATAGATGAAAGAATTTTAGAATGCTTTAAATATTCTATTGAAAATAACTTGAATAAATTTAGTACAGGAACTCATGAAATTAATGGTGATGATGTATTCGTTAACGTAGTATCTTATAAAACTACAAATAAAGCAGATAGATTTTGGGAAGCTCATAGAAAATACATTGATGTTCATTTAATGTTAGATGGAACAGAAAAAATTGCTCTTAATCATATTGATAATTTAGAGCAAAAGGAATATGAAGAAGAAGGAGATTTCTTACCTCTAAATGGAGAGAAATCTGCTGTAGTAACATTAGAAAAAGGTGATTTTTTAATATGTTACCCAGAAGATGCTCATATGACAGCTATAAAGGTTGATGAAAGTAAAGATATTAAAAAAGCAATATTTAAAGTAAAGATAATTTAAAAACTGTTAAGGGAGTATTTTTGTACTCCCTTTTAAGTAATTTTATAGATATAAGATAAATTGATAATGGCTTTTATAAAATATTGGTAGGTTTTAATTTAAAAAGTGGCAAAGGTGATATTATGAAAAAATATATTTGTATAGATATTGGTGGAACAGCAATAAAACATTCTGTTATAAAAGAAAATGGAGAAATTATTACAATGTCTCAAATTGATACAGAAGCTAGTAAAGGTGGATTGTCAATTTTAGAAAAAGCAAAAAACATAATAAGAAATTATATAACTGAACATAAAGTTGAGGGGATATGTGTATCAACAGCTGGAATGGTTGATCCTAAAGAAGGGAAAATAGTATATGCTTCTAGTTTAATACCAAATTATACAGGAGTTGAAATTAAAAAAGAGTTAGAAAAGGAATTTGATATACCCTGTGAAGTAGAAAATGATGTGAATTGTGCAGGGCTTGGAGAATACTGGCTTGGAGGCGCTAAAGATTCACATTCATGTGTATGCTTAACTATTGGTACAGGAATAGGTGGATGTGTTATAATTAATGGCAAAGTAATCCATGGATTTAGCAATAGTGCCGGAGAAGTGGGATATATGCTAATTAATGGATGTGCATTTCAAGACATAGCTGCAACTAGCAAATTAGTTGAGAAAGTTGCAATAAGAAAGAATCTTAGTAAAGATAGCATCAACGGAAAGATAATTTTTGATTTAGCTAAAAAAGGTGATGTTGATTGTATTGAAGAAATAGATAATTTAGTTGATAATTTAGCATTAGGTATTTCATATATTGTGTATGTTATTAATCCAGAAGTAGTTGTGCTTGGCGGAGGAATAATGGCACAAAAAGATTATTTAAAAGAAAGAATTAATAAGGCTTTAAAAGAAAAACTTATTGAAAGAGTATATAAAAATGTTAAAATTGAATTTGCAGAAAATCAAAATAATGCAGGAATGTTAGGAGCTTTATATAATTTTAAAAGCAGATAATTATATAATTGTAAGATAATATAGTATAAAATATTAAGTAAAAGTAGTAGTGGCAGGAGAGAAGAAATGGGCATATTAAATCAGTTGGATACTCCAAATTTTAAGACAAGTAAGTCGGATAAGCAGATAATTGAATATATAAGAAATAATGCAGAAAAAGTTATTTACATGAGTATATCAGAAGCTGCAAAAGAAACTAATACAGGTGAAGCAACAGTAACTAGATTTGCTAAAAAAATGGGGTTTTCAGGGTTTCAGGATTTTAAGGTAACCTTAGCTCAAGAAATATCATTAAAAAATAGCAATAGTATTATTAATAATGAAATAAGTAATAATGAAGATGTATTAGAAACAGCTAATAAGCTTTTAAGGAACAATATTAATGTATTAGAAAGAACTGTTAATAAATTAAATACTAATGATATATATGAGTGTGCTGATTTAATAAAAAATTGCAAGAAGGCATATTTTATGGGAGTTGGATATTCAGGAATAGTTGCACAAGACTCTAATTATAAATTTATGAGAATAGGCATAAATAGCATGTATTATCAAGATACACATACTATGATAATGATGTCTGCACTTGCAAATGAAGGGGAAGTTGTATTAGCAATTTCTCATTCTGGAGAAACTGAAGAAATTATTAAGTCTGTAAAAATTGCAAAGGAAAATGGTGCGAAAATAATTGCAATAACTGAAAATGAAAATTCAACACTTGCAATAGTTTCTGATATAAATTTAAATTATGTTTCTTCTGAAACTTTGCTTGAAAGTGGAGCAGTATCATCAAAAATAGCACAAATATTTATTGTGGATTTAATATATACACAAGTTGTAAAAGAAATGCAAATTGATGCTGTAAGTAGAAAAATTAAAACTACTGAAGCAATTTATAAGTAATTATAAGTTAAACAAGAAATGGTAAGGTATATTGATAAAGTTAATTAATTTAATAAGAATAATAGTTTGTTTAAGATAGAAAATTTAATAAGAGGATAATAAAAAATACCGTATATTGCATTTGTAATATACGGTATTTTTTATTGAGGGATTCAAACATTAAAATTAAAAGTAGAAGGTTAAATGAGATTAATTTTTAGTAAGATACTAATATAATAGCTAAATTTCAATAATTGTTACATTAATATTAGAAAATTTAACAGGACAATTTGATTTGTTTATTAAACTTATAGTAGTACATGTTGAAGTTCTTATTATCGCTAAACCAATTATTTTTATTACTTCATTATTTGAAAATATTGTGGCAGAGTCCATTCCTGGATAAGGGTATCCATCTACTAATAGCTCTACATCAACTTTACTTTCATTAGAAATATCAAAATTAGTAGCATTTAAAGTACAGTTGAACATAAATGCTTTCTTTGCAGATAAGTTGATAATTGGAGAGTTATTCATGTGCCTAATATTATAGCCTCTTTTTTGGATGTTTTTTGATAAAGAAATTAGTTGATTTTTTTGTTTAATTTCTATATTGGCTGTATTAATATATAAATAACTTTTTTCACATTGTGGAATATAGCATATTCTACAACAACCATCTGCGCCTGCAGGACCAGTAGGACCAGTTGGGCCTATAGAACCGGGAATTCCGGGAGTACCAGTACATCCAGTAGGACCGGTACAACCAAAGCAGCCTGGGAGACCAGTAGGTCCAGTAGGTCCAGTATTACCGGGAGTACCAGTAAAACCAGTACATCCAGTTGGACCAGTGGCACCAATAATACCAGTAGGACCAGTTGGACCAGTGGGACCAGTAGGACCGATAGCACCAAGAATACCAGGAGGACCAGTAGGTCCAGTTGGACCCGTATCACCAGGAGTACCAGTAAAACCAGTACATCCAGTAGGGCCTATAGGACCAATAATACCAGTGGGACCAGTAGGACCTGTATCACCAGGAGTACCAGTAATACCGGTAGAGCCAGTAGGACCGATAGCACCAATAATACCAGGTGGACCAGTAGGCCCAGTATCACCGGGAGTACCAGTAAAGCCAGTACATCCGGTAGGACCAATAGCACCAAGAATACCAGGAGGACCAATAGGTCCAGTAGGGCATGGACTACAATCTGTATCTATTACCATAGTATAAACTGTATTAGAAATGATATTAGTTTCATCACCAGTAGTTCCATAGAAGAGTCTACAAAAATTTATGATTTCAGTACCATTTTCAGTATTATTATTAATTTTTACATTAAAAGTTATAGTAACAGCTTCATTTATGCCTAGTGAAGGGATTATCGTTTCAATATAACCAGGCTGTCCGATATTAGTAAATTGCATATTATTTACTGTTAAACTATTAGCAACATAGGTTGTATTGGCAGGAATTTCATCATAAAAATATAAATTAGTGATTTCAGTATTGCTAGTATTTTCAAAGGTTATAGTATATAAAAGAATATCACCAGGTTTAGCTACATATTTATCAACAGATTTTTTTAAATTTGTAATAGGACTTTCAATTAATTCATAAAGAGTAATATCATCTATAATAAAATCATTTCCAGTTGCAGCAGCACCTTCACTAATAAAAGAAATTGTAATAGTTGTCTTAGTATCTAAATTATTTTTACCATCAATTATGCTAGTACCAGAATTTAACATTGTACCTATCTGATTCCAAGTGGGGATTTTTTTAACTTTAAAATTTCCTATTAAATTATCATTAAAAATAGGAGTTGAGCTTCCTTCTTCTGTTATTTCAACTCTCAATTTGGGCAAAGCAGCACTAGGAAAAAGGTCTATATTACAAATCCATGCTGAAAAAAAATAATTAGTATTTTCCTTAAGAGTAACATCACTTTTAAAAATAAATTCACCTGGATAAGCTCCATTTACAATTAGCATACTACTAGTTTCATCACCAGATTTGTGGTCGGAAACATTAAACCAGCCACCAGTAGACCAACCACAAAAATTAGAATTAGCTATTGTATTACTTAAAGAATATTGACCGTTATATGGTGGGCAGGTTGGATAACCACCATGGGTACAAGTACATAATTCACCAGGTTCGTCATTTTGACAAGCAAGATTAGGGTCACTAGTTTGAGTTGCAGGATTATGTTCATACTGGACATATTGAAAGCTTTCTCCAAAACCTGAATAAGGATTTGAAGCAGGACTAGTTTGTACAGGGGTTCCATTTGGCAAATTACCAAATGTACCATTATCAGCACCAGTAAATAAATTACTTCCAGTAATAACATACTTACCTAAAGAAAGTGGAATATCATTAACAAAAACATCAATGAAAGAAATATCATCAATATCTTCTGTTAAAGTATCAATAAAAACTGTATTGGGTGATATTGAACAAATTCTATTAGAGTCTGATGGAGCATTAGCAACTTGAGAAATATATGGGTCAATTGGAGTTATGGATATCTCTTTACAGTCATTCCAATCTCCAGTAGAAGATATTTCACCTAGATATTGTCCAGCCTCAACAACTCGATAACTATTATTAGAAGGTACGTTTATAAAAGTGAACCTTCCGTTAATATCAGTTTTTACAACAATTCCAGTTTCTGTTACTTCGCCATAAATATTTTTGTCCCCTTGAATTTGTAATGCAATTGTAACATTAGGCATAGGAGTATTTATTACATCTTTATAGGGTCCACCGTTATTGTGTACAACTGTTCCTGAAATTGTATATATATTTACATTTTCGTTAATTAAAGAATATTTTTTTGAATTAGTCATAAAAAGCACCTACAAAATTTTCTATAATAAGATATTATATGAATATATCTATGAAAATTTCATGTAACTATTTAATATGGTACAGTAATTTAATAAATTTAATGAGTAAACTTTTCATTAAGCTTAACTTATAAATATAAAAAAATCAGCTACAAATTAAGTTTTGTAGCTGATTTTTTATCTAACCCGCTTGAATCATCTCCTTTCTAGAGAAGAAATACTTTTAGGAGTAAATAAAAATTAATTTTTGACTATTCAATTAAAATTTGAGTACTATTATTTGTAGTTACTTCCTTCTTAGGCAATTCAATATTTAAAACACCATTATCGAATTTAGCTTTAATTGAATCTTTATTTACATTGCTAATATAAAATGACCTTGAAACTGATCCATAGCTTCTTTCACGTCTTATATAATGATCTTTCTTTTCTTCAGATTCATTATTTCTTGTTGCAGAAATAGTTAAATAATTATTATTGTAATCAATTTTTATATCTTCTTTCTTAACACCAGGTAATTCAGCATGAACAATATATTCCTCTGGAGTTTCCTTTATATCAGTTTTGAAGCTTCCACTAGAATTAAATTCTGATAGCATATCATCATTAAAGAAATCATTGAACATGTCATTAATTGTTAATCCTCTACTATTTTCTCCATTATTAAATTTAAAAGGTACTAAACCAAACATACAAAGACCTCCTTATACTAAAATTCTAAATTTTAATTTAGCTAATTGAACTTACTCCCTAAAGTAATAGTTAGGAATGAAGTTCATTTAATAAATTAATTTTGTGAAAGTTCAAAAGTAGTTTTTACTAAGCTTAATTGAGCTTTCTATTTGAGAAGTTTATTCATTCTTTATTTATTACTTCTCTTATCTCTTTGTACAAGTACATTATAAGATTAAAGTCAAAGAAAGTCAAAGTTTAAAATGAAGAGGTTTGGTTTGATTTATTTAGAGAATTAAAGAGTTAGTTTGATAAAATTTAATTTTAAAAAATTTTTTATATATTTCAATAAATTTAAATAAAAATGAATATTTCTAAAAACTATTTTTAGGAATGTAAAGAAAAAATATTATTTGGGGATATAAAATGTACATTTACTATTAATCCACTATTATAAAATTCAGATATTCATGTTACTATTAGATGGACAAGTTGTTAGAGACGTAAAAGTACAAGACGACTAAAAATGAGTTAAAGACATTAACTCAAATTATAGGAGGAATGGAAATGAAATCAAAAATAATTTCACTAGTATTATTAGGAAGTATATTTGTAGGAGGAGTACAAGCCCATGCAGAAACTATTGATAATAGTTCAAATTCTAAAATGGTAAGTACATCTACTAGTTATAGATATAATAGACATAACAAACATAATAATAATCAAAATAAGCCATCTACTGGCAATACTTCAACATCAACTGGTAATACTTCAACATCAACTGGTAACACTTCAACGTCAAATGGAGGAAATACTAGTAACAATACTCAAACAGGTGATAGTACAGTTGTAAATGATCAATTCATGGCACAAGTTGAACAAGCCATATTTAATAAAGTAAATGAAGAAAGAGCAAAAGCAGGAGTTACACCATTAACATATAATACAACAATGGAAAAGTATGCTAGAATTAAGTCTCAAGATATGGGAGATAATAATTACTTCAGTCATACTGATTTAAGTGGTAACTATATAACTACAAAAATGAATGCTGATGGAGTTACATATAGAGCTTGGGGAGAAAATATCGCTTATATAGGGGGAGTTTCAGACCCAACAGCACTAGCAAATCAATTTATGACTAACTGGATGAATTCACAAGGTCATAGAGAAAACATATTATCTACAAACTTTAGTAGTATTGGTGTAGGTGTATATAAGATAGGTAATAAGGTATATGCAACTCAAGAGTTTTACAAATAGAAAATAAATTTAGAATATATAATTAAATAGTACAATAATAGGAAGCTATAAGGTGATTTAAATATAATATCATCTTATAGCTTTTTTGTTATAGTCAAACCTTAAATTTATATTGGAATAAATGGTATTTTTTTTATAGAAAAAAATATAAAGATATAATATAATGTATTTAATTGTAAAAAATAATAAATTCAAAAGAAAAAATGTATTAATAGGTCAATAATATGGAGGGAATATGGTAGATTATAGAGAGGTTTTTAGAAAAATGCCCATGCCAGTTTTATTTGTAAAATATAAATTAATCTCAAATGAGCAATTTAAAATGAAAATAGAATTTATTAATGAAGAAACACTTTCATTTTTGAATAAAACTTCTGAAGAGCTTATAAATAAGGAGTTTTTTGATATTTTACCAGAGCTTAAAGATGATAAAAATTTTACATATAAAATACAAAATATGGATAGTGATAATATAATATATACTAAATATGTTAGAAGTTTAAATAATTTTATTAAGATTACGATACAGAAAATAAATGATGAAAGCTTTATTTTTTATTTAGAATGTTGTATAGAAAAGAGAGTTCTAGATAATATCAAGAAAAAGGGTAATGTTTTCTTCGTTAAGGATAAAGATAATAAATACATGGATAGTAGTTACTCTTATAAAGAACTTTCAGGAAATGCTAATATAGATATTTATGGATTAACAGATTTTGATCTATATGGAGCGGAGATTGGAAGTAAATATTTTGAAGCAACTAAAGAGTTTATTGATTCAAAACAAACTTATACTAAAGAAAATTGCAATTTAAATAATAATGTGTATTTATTAAATAAATATTCAATATTGAGCGATGATGAAGTTGTAGGAGTTATAGGGGTTCTTGAAACTATTGAAGGGAAATTAGAAAGAATATCTGATGGTGGTGTTATTGCTGAAATATTAAATAATAGTTCGGAACATATAGTTTTTAAAGATGTTAATGGTATATATTTAGATTGTAATGATAGTTTTTTAAAAGATTTGAATGTTAAGCGTGAAGATATTATAGGAAAAGCTAATTGTAATGTAAAGGCTTTAAGTTCAATAAATGATAGTTCAATTAAAACAGACTTAGCAGTAATTAATGAAAAGAAAAGAATAATATATACTCAAGAAATAAATATTGATGAACAGGTTAAGGAGTTTGAAATTATTAAAGAACCATTTTTAGATAGTTATGGAAATGTAGCAGGAGTTATCGCAACAGGAAGAGATGTTTCTCATAGAAGAGAAATTGAAAAATTACAGCAAGAATTCTTTGCAAATATATCTCATGAATTAAGAACTCCTTTAAATTTAATTTTTAGTTCATTACAAATAATTAAATTTATTAAAAAGGAATCCTGTGAAAAAGCAAGGGAATTTAATAAATATATAAATATAATAGAACAAAATTCAAAAAGATTATTAAAGTTAGTTAATAACTTAATTGATTCTACAAAAATGAAGTGCGGATATTATGAATATAATCCTAAAAATGGGAATGTAGTAAGTTTCATAGAAGATATTTCTATGTCAGTAGCTGAATTTGCTAAACAAAATAATATTGATTTAATTTTTGATACTAATGTAGAAGAAAAAATAATGGCATTTGATTTTGAAAAGCTGGAAAGAATAATGCTTAATTTGCTTTCAAATAGTATAAAATATAATAAAGCAAATGGAAAAATAGAAGTATTATTAAATGATTGTGGTGATAGTTTTAATATAGCTGTAAGAGATACTGGAATAGGTATACCAAGTGATAAATTGGAATATATCTTTGAAAGGTTTAGGCAAGTTGAAAATAGACTTAGAAAGTCTAATGAAGGTAGTGGAATAGGCTTATCTCTTGTAAAGGACTTAATTGAAATACAGGATGGAATTATAGAAGTTAAAAGTGAACTAGGTATTGGTAGTGAGTTCAAAATAAAATTACCAGTAAAGGTTTTAAGTGAAGAGCATGATTTTAATAAAGAATATTTTGATAATGATTCTAACGATTTGGTTAAGAGGATGAATATAGAGTTTTCAGATATATATTTATAAATAATTAATATATAAATAAATAATAAAAGCAGCCACAAATTAAGAATTGTGGCTGCTTTAAGCTTTTTAAAACAATGGAATCATCTTCTTTCTGGAGTCATTATTAATTGGGCTATTCAATTAAAATTTGAGTACTATTATTTGCAGTTAATTCCTTTTTAGGTAACTCAATATTTAAAACGCCATTATCAAATTTAGCTTTAATTGAATCTTTATTTACATTGCTAATATAGAATCCTCTTGAAACTGAGCCATAGCTTCTTTCACGTCTTATATAATTATCTTTCTTTTCTTCAGATTCGTTATTTCTTGTTGCAGAAATAGTTAAATAGTTATTATTGTAATCAATTTTTATATCTTCTTTCTTAACTCCAGGTAATTCAGCATGAACAATATATTCTTCAGGGGTTTCCTTTATATCAGTCTTGAAACTTCCACTAGAATTAAATTTTGATAACATATCATCATTAAAGAAATCATTGAACATGTCATTAATTGTTAATCCTCTATTATTTTCTCCATTATTAAATTTAAAAGGTACTAAACCAAACATACAAAGACCTCCTTATACTAAAATTCTAAATTTTAATTTAGCTAATTGAACTTACTCCCTAAAGTAATAGTTAGGAATGAAGTTCATTTAATAAATTAATTTTGTGAAAGTTCAAAAGTAGTTTTTACTAAGCTTAATTGAGCTTTCTATTTGAGAAGTTTATTCATTCTTTATTTATTACTTCTCTTATCTCTTTGTACAAGTACATTATAAGATTAAAGTCAAAGAAAGTCAAAGTTAAAAATGAAGAGATTTACTTAGATTTATTTAGAAAATTAAAGAGTTAGTTTGATAAATTTTAATTTTAAATAAATATTTATATATTTGAAGAAAATTAAATAAAAATGATTAACGTATTTGCAAATGGGGCAGGGGTTCGATATCAAAAGTATGGAGCAACATTTGAGCATTTAGCTTCTTGGGGATTTGTAGTAATAGGAAACGATTATGCTAATTCTGCAAGCGCTAAATCTTCATCAATTACATTAGATTATATTTTATCATTAAATAGTAATGAAGAAAGTATATTTTTTAATAAATTAGATACAGCAAATGTAGGAATTTCAGGACATTCACAAGGAGGTGTAGGAGCAATAAATGCTGTAACTGAATTTGATAATAGTAATGTATTTACATCAATTTATACTGCAAGTACAACATCGATTGAATTAGCTAATGCTCTTGAATGGAATTATGATGTAACCAAAATATCAATACCTTATTTTATGGTAGCAGGTACAGGTAAGGCTGATGCTGAAACAATAGCACCGCTAGATTCTATGGTTAAAAATTATATGAATTTAAATAGTGATATTAAATCAGTTATGGCAAGAAGAAAAAATACTGATCATGGGGACATGCTCCTTTATGCTGATGGCCATATGACAGCTTGGTTTAGATATACTTTAATGAATGATGAGGAAGCTAGCAAAGTATTCTTAGGAGATTCAGCTGAAATATTAAGTAATTCAAATAATTGGCAAGATGTAATGATTAAATAGAAATAAATATATTGATTATGAAGTTGGATATACTAAAAAGGAATATATTATTATCCATAAAATGCAATAATGTTATCAGTTTAATATGATAATATTATTGCATTTTTTTGTTTAAAAACATATTTACATCTTATTACTTATTTCGACAAAATGAAGTGATGATATTTGCTATAATTAATAAAAATAAGTAAAAATAAAGGAGGGGTAGTTTTGGGGATAATTATAATTTTAATAATTATAATGTTAATTATTAAATTTAATGGTGCAAAAATTAAAGGTAATGTTGGCGAAAAAAGAGTAGCTAATATACTATCAACTTTAGATAATACAAAATACAAAGTTATAAATAATTTGATGATAAGAACAGAAAGAGGTACTACACAAATAGATCATGTTGTTATTTCTATATATGGAATTTTTGTGATAGAAACAAAAAATTATAAAGGATTAATATTTGGTAGTGAAAATGATGAAAATTGGACACAAGTAATTTATAAGAATAAAGGAAAATTTAGAAATCCTATAAAACAAAATTATGGACACGTATTATCAATAAGGGAAAGATTAAGCCTTGATAGTAGTACCAATATTAATCCAATAGTGGTTTTTACTAATAGGGCTACATTAAAGGTTAATACGAAATCGCCAGTTATGTATGATAATAATGTTATTGACTATATAAGAAGTTGTAATTCTATTGTAATGTCAATAGATATGGTAACTAGGATATATTATGATTTACTTATGTTTAATATTGATTCTAAAGATGTAAGAAAAGAGCATGTACATAATATAAAAAGTAATTTAAGTGAAAGAGAAAAAAAGATACAAAATAACATATGTCCTAGGTGTGGCAAGGCGCTTGTAATGAGAAATGGAAAGAATGGAAGTTTTATAGGCTGTAGTGGGTTTCCTAAATGTAGATTCATAAGAAATTAATATAGATAGTAAATAAGAAAAATACAATAATAGGTTAATAATGTGGAGGAAAGCATGGTAAATTATAAAGATGTTTTTAGAAAAATACCTAAACCAGTTTTGTTTATAAAGTATGAATTAAACAAAGATAAGAATACTACAATGAAGATAGAATTTATTAATGACGAAGCACTTTCATTTTTTAATAAAACTTCTGATGAGCTTATCCATAAAGATTTCTTTGATGTTTTACCAGAATTTAAAGATGATAAGAACTTTATAAATAGGATAGAGAGTATAGAGAATGATAATATAGTATGCACTAAATATATTAGGAGTTTAGTGAATTTTATTAGCATTACTATACAAAAAATAGATGAAAAATATTTTGCTTTTTATTTAGAGTATTGTATAGAAAAGAAAATTTTTGATGAAATTAATGAGCTAGGTAATATTTTCTTTATAAAAGATAGAGAAAATAGATACATGTATAGTAGTGATTTATATAATGAATATGAAGGGCATCCAAATCTTGATATGTATGGATTAACAGACTTTGATGTATATTCAAAAGAGAATGGAGATTTATACTTCAATGCAGCTAAAACCTTCATTGATTCAAAGCAACCATATAGTAAAGAGATTAGTACATTAAATAATACTGTATATATATTAAATAGATATTCAATATATAGTAATGGTGAGGTTATAGGTATTATAGGGATTTTTGAAAGTGTTATAGGGAAATTAGAAAAAATATATGATGGTGGTATAATGACTAAAATAGTAAATGATAGCCTAGAACATATAATTTTTAAAGATATGAATGGTGTGTATTTAGATTGTAATGATAGTTTTTTAAAGGATCTTAAACTTAAACGTGAAGATGTTATAGGGAAGAGTAGCTCTAACATATATGGTTTAAGTGAAATAGAAGCTAGTATACAAAAATCAGATTTAGAAGTAATTAAAGAGAAAAAGAGAAAAATATATAATGAAGAAATTACTATTGATGGACAGGTTAGAGAATTTGAAGTTATTAAAGAGCCATTTTGGGATAGTTACAAAAATTTAGTGGGGATTATTGTAACTGGAAGAGATGTTACTCATAGAAGAGAAATTGAAAAAATGCAACAAGAGTTTTTTGCAAATATATCTCATGAATTAAGAACTCCTTTAAATTTAATTTTTGGTTCATTGCAACTAATTAAAAGTGTTGAAAAGGAAGTTTTAGAAAAAAGAAATTCCTTAAATAAGTATATAGATATAATAGACCAAAACTCCAAAAGATTATTAAAGTTGGTTGATAATTTAATTGATTCTACAAGAATGAAATGTGGATATTATGAATATAACCCTAAAAATTATGATATAGTGAGTTTTGTAGAAAATATTTCAATGTCAGTAGCAGACTTTGCTAAACAAAATAATATAGATTTAATTTTTGATACTGATGTTGAAGAAAAAATAATGGCTTTTGATTTAGAAAAGCTAGAGAGAATAATGCTTAATCTCCTTTCAAATAGTATAAAATACAATAAGGCACAGGGGCAAATAGAAGTATTGCTAAACGATTGTAATGATACTTTTGTTATAACAGTAAAAGATACTGGAGTGGGGATACCAAGTGATAAATTAATGTATATATTTGAAAGGTTCAGGCAAGTTGAAAATAGGTTTAATAAGTCTACTGAAGGTAGTGGAATAGGATTATCGCTTGTAAAAGATTTAATTGAAATACAGGGGGGAACTATAGAAGTTAAAAGTGAGTTAGGTGTTGGAAGTGAGTTTATAATAAAGTTACCTGTAAAGATTTTAAGTGATGATAGTAATATTGATAAGGTATATTTTAATAATGATTATCATGATTTGGTTAAGAGAATGAATATAGAGTTTTCTGATATATATATAGGAAATGATTAAGATGTAATAGCTTCTTATTAGGTAAAATAATGGTTTTGTTTTAAAATAGTGTTGAAATTAGCATAACAAAAAAGGATGTCCAAATGGACATCCTTTTTGAATAGAAATTAAAGTAATCCTATCTTTATGTTGTTTAAATATGGAACAGATAATATAAGAATAAAAATCGAATATATACATAAAAACAATGATAAACTTCCTAACCCTAATTTGTTACATTTAAATTTTTTCACCATTGCTCCTCCTATCAATATACTTAATGTGGTAATACTTATAACTAAAACTACTATAAGTGTTAAATTATAAATTTATCGAGCATTTTAAAAATCAAATCGTCTTATACTTCGTAATATAATCAGATTACGAATTAAAAATCTTTAAGCTATGGCTATAATCCTAATATAAAGTTATCCGATATCTTTGTGTAATTCGATTTCCTTTGGGCATTTCATTTTCTAATATGCCACCATTTCTAATAATAGTCTTTACAGACGCAACATTATCTTTATCACAAGTAATTAATACTTTCTTTATATTAACTTTTAAACATTCTATTAAGGCTAATGATAACATTTCAGTTGCATATCCCTGTTGTCTCTCTGACTTTCTAATACTATATCCTATATGCCCACCGAAATTTAATAAATAATCATTTAAACGATGTCTAATATCAATCATACCAATTAAACGATTGTCGTCATTTGAAATAGCCATATATGTTGTTGCAGGAACTAATCCCTCTCTCACAGTTTCTTCTTTTAAATTATCACAAAATGCACTATACCATTCTTCAAAAGTTTCAGCATTTTCCAAACCAGCAGTGCCATCCATACTATCTCCATTTTCAAGAAATTCTCTTTTATAATCCATAATTATATTTTTATGCTCTTGTGTTGGTAAAATTAATTTTAATCTATTCATTTTCTTCTCCTCTATTTCAAAAACATTGTTTAATTCGTCATTTAATACCATTGTTCATCAACAATTACATTTATTGTATACCAAAAGAAGTAAAATTAAAACAAATCCCCAAAAATAAATTTTATTTTAAATGCAAAAACATTCTAAAGCAGTATATGTAATAAGTGTAAGGCAACAAAACTAAAAAATAAAAAAGGGGGAATTTACAATGGCAAATAAAGAACTTGAAAGCACAGTACTATCAATAGAGGTAGAAACTTCTGTTGATAAAGAGGGCAATCCTAAATTTACAAAAAAGAAGTTAGGTAACTTAGTACCAGGTGCTGATCCAAATAAAGTTATGGCAGTTGCAGATAAGATTGCACCAATACTTAAGAAGAATACAGGTTATATTTATATAACTGAAGTATCTCAACTTACTAATCAATAATAAAAAGAAAGGAAGTGTAAAGTATGGAATATACATTAACAATGACATTTATAGCCGAAAGTGGAGAAAAATCTAATGTTTCCATTAGTGATGTAAAAAGCGGAATAACTAGTGATGAAGCCTTAGAAATAATGGATAGTATTATTGAAAATAATGTTTTCCAAAATAAAAATGGAGCATATATTACTAAAGAATCAGCTCAAGTTGTTGCAAGACAAGTTACTAAATTTACTGTATAAGCTCTAGTAGTTTTATACAGATTATATAAGAAGGAATAAGGGTTACCTTGGTGTAATTCTTATTCCTTCATTTTTTTATTTTAGCAATCTAAAATATAACCATATCCTGGTATAGATTTCAAACAATTCAAATCTAAAGCTGTTCTTATTTTACTTATATGAGAATCAACAGTCCTATCGTTAATTTTACAATGCGTTCCCCAAATATAATTTATAATTTGCTCTCTACTTAAAACTATACCTTTGTTATTTATAAGAAGTTTTAATATTTCTAGTCGTGTTTTTCCTAAAGAAACTTCATTATCATTCCATAATACTTGTCTTGTAGAAAAGTTAACTTTTATATTTTCATATATCCATAATTTATTATTAAGTTCTGTAATTTTAATTTTTTCTTCTAGAACACAACGTATTTTTTTAATTAAAAAGCCAATATAGCAAGGTTTAACTACGTAATCATTTATCCCCATATTAAAACATCTTTGTTGAACTATATTATGATTTATAGAAGTAAACATTATTACTGGTGTATTATAATTTCTAGCTTTAAGCTCACTTAAAAAAGTAAGTCCATCCATTTCAGGCATGATCATATCTAAAAGAATCAAACTTATCTTATTATTTTCTAGTGCTTCAATTCCAGCCTCACCATTATCGCAGTAAATAACATTAAATCCATTAATCTTTAATTCTTTAGTAAGTTCACGTGAATCAGTAACATTATCGTCAATTAGTAAAATAGTTTCTTTCATAAAATTTCTCCCCCTAAAAAAACAGTATAATTGTAAATAATAATAATTCTACCATTTAATTACATATAATAAAAGACAATTTTATACATTTTCTAAATGTTGTGAAAATTAACAAAATTATTGTGTTAAAGAGATAAAAATCCATATTTTTGCAACATTGAAGGTTTATAATTCTTATATAATCAAAAATTACCTTAACAATAAGTTAAGGAAAAGTGGGGGGATACCATGAATAATAATTTTTTAGCATCAAAACTTGATAGTGAATACATTAAAGATTTAACAATATTAAAGTTAAAGAAAAACTATAAGGTTATAGGGGATGAAGAGTATAAAAATATGCTTTTAGATTTAACAATGCTTAATGGGTATTCAGATTTTACAGAAATGTTATCAATGACAGCTTTTGAAATGATAATAGACAGAATAGAAAATATGGAAAGTAATGAAGAGGTTAAAATAATATTTAATGAAAAAGTAGAAGTTCTTTATAAGAATAAATTTATAGATAAAAGCTGCGATGTTGTATTAATTGGAAAACAAACAATAGAAGTGATAAGTATACTACCATTTGAATTCCATCATATATTTGCTTTTGATCATGAAGAAAGTCAATTGTTAGGAATAGGAATCATAAATAAGTATTTATCAAGTTTTGAATGTAAATGTTTAACACTTACAGTGGTTCAACCAAATTTAATGGAAAGCTCTATATATGGCACAACTGTAAATAAGTTTTTACATCAGTACGATTTCTCACTTTTATGGGAATAAAAATATAAATTATAGGCTGGCAAAATAATATAGCCAGCCTAAAAATAAAAAAGAGTTTTGGAGGTAATTAAGATGATTTGTACAGATAAAATGATGATTAATATATTTAGTGATACCAATATTGATAAAGATGAAAGGTATATGCTTTTAATGTTTATAACAAATACTATTAAGGGGAAGGATGCTATTGCAATGTCTATTAAAACATTGTTAGAGGTATTTGAATGCAAAGGAAAGAAAACAGTTTTAAATATTATAAAGTCTTTAGAAAAGAAGGGATATATAGAAATAATAAAAAGTATAGGTAAAGTAAATCAATATAAAGTTATTAAATATATTGATGGCTTTTTATCAGAAGATAGCTGCTCTTTACAAGAAGATTCCATTTTAGAAGATGATAGTATTTCTACAAGTGTAAGTACTTATCCTTCAGAGAATAACATTAGGAATCTAAGTGCAGATACCTATACTCCAGAGGATACTAGTGTTTCTACAAGTACAGGTACCTATACTTCAGAGGATACTAGTACTAAGGGAAGGACAGGTACCTATACTTCAGGAGATACAGGTACCTATACTCCACGAGACACTAGTATAATTTCAAGACCAGGTGCTTTAAGTAAAGAAAATAACGCTGGAAGGTCTGAAAATACTAATGTTTCAGCTAGTGCTAGCAAAAATGATGATAGATATATTAATAATAAATATATTAATAATAATAATAAATTATATATATATATTTTTAATGCTTGGAACAAACTAAATATAAACAATGAGAAAAAACTAACTGACGACAATAAAAGTGCAATAGCTAATGCATTAAATGAGCATAATGAAGAGGATATTATTAATGCCATAGAAAACTTTGGTGTTGTATATAAAAGCGATCATTACTACAACTATGCTTGGATTTTAAAAAGCTTTTTATCTAGAAGCAATGGAGTTAATAGGTTTATGGAAGATGGTGATATATGGCTTGATTACAAGGCAAAGCAAAAAAATGTTAAGCGTAATTCCATATTTCCTGAAGATTTTGATATAGAAAAATATATAGATTAACCAATATGGACAGGCTTTGTTTATAAAAAAATAAGTTATAAGGTGGGTAATGAGAGATGTTAACTAATAATCAAATTGTGTTAGAGCAGGAGCTTTTGGGGTCTATATTTAAAAATAATAATCTTATGCTAAAGGCTAGAGAAAAAATAAAGCCAGAGATGTTTTTATACTCAAAGCATATGAATATCTATTTAGGGATTTTAGATATGGTTGCAAATAAGCTAGAAGTAGATCTTATAACCTTTTTAGAGCATCATAAAAAAAGAGTTGGAGATATGGATGGAGTAACTTATGTTACAGAAATATACACATGTAGTGCAAGTGATATAGGCTTTAATACTAAGTTGGACATGCTTGTGAATAATTACAAAAGACATCTTTATGTTGAAATGAAAGACAAAATAAATTCAGATATGTCACTAGAAGAAATTGAAAGTGAAGTTGAAGGTGTTAAGGTTAAGGTCCATAAATGTAATATAAAAAAGGAGCTTGATATAGATAAGCAATATGATGATTATATAAACTGGCTTTATGATGAAAATAGAGATAAAGGAATGAAGTCTGGACTTACTTATTTAGATAAATATTTGGGCAATTTTCAAAAAGGAAGACTTGTTACTGTATTTGCTAGAAGTGGTGTTGGTAAAACAACATTTTCATTACAACTTGCAGCAAATATGGCTTTAAAAGGTCATAAAATCTTTTATGGAAGTGCAGAAATGACAAGAAATCAAGTTTTTAATAGGATAGTGGCTAGTGGGCTTTCACTTTCAGCTAAGGCTATTGATGAAGATACTATCTTAAAAGAGGATAAAGAGAGTATTGCAAAATTCATGACAAAAGTCATAAATAATAAATTTTATGTTTCTACTGAAACAGACTTTGAAAAGTTTATTGATGAAATAAAGGTATATAAACTTCAAAATTCATTAGATGTGGTGTTTGTTGATTATATAAATAAATATATAGATTTTACTGATAGAGATATGCTGACTAATAAATTAGGTAAAATAAGTGGCATGTTAAAGTCTTTAGCAATGGAAGAGGACATTTGTGTTGTTTTAATGGCTCAAGCTAACAGAGTTATAGATAAAAAGGTGGGAGACAATGCAGTTGAAAAAATAGATTCAAGTGATATTCAAGATAGTGCTAGAATTGAGCAAGATAGCGATCAGGTAATAGGTCTTTATAGAAACGTTAAGCTTGATGACAAAATGTATAGAGAAAATTTATTTAATCAAGGTAAGCTTAAATATAATTCTAAAAATGCAGATGATAATCCAGAATGTATGAATGCAGTTATTATTAAAAATAGGCATGGAGATAGGGGGACATGCGCATTAAGGTGGCATGGAAGGTATTCTAGAGTAAGTGATTTTTAGGGGAGGTTATATTATGTTTAGTGATATTATAAGTGTTATTAGTGAAAGGGACAAGTATTTGGCATCGTTAATTGAAAGTATTGATAAGATGTTATTGGTTGATTCTTTTACTGTTATTTTAAAGTCTAGAGCTATTGGTGAGCGAGTTGTTAAGAATATTATTTTGATTGAAGGTATTACTGGTACTGATGAAATGAATCAAAAGGATAAGATTAATTTGCTTGAAAGGCAGGATTTTTTTAGGGATGATGTTTATAGAGCTTTTCATACTTTAAGGGTTTTTGGGAATAGGGCCATTCATGATGAGCTTGAGGGTGTTTTTGAAACTTCTTTAATGGTTTGTAGGGTTCTTTATAGGGTTTTATCTTGGTATGTTATTGTATATGTTTGTTGTGATTTTGTGCCTAGTAGTTATATTGAGCCTGATATTATTGGCAGGATTGCTGAGTCTGAGAAGAGGGTAAGTGATGCTGTGAATTTGGTGTTGGGGAAGGCTTATGTTTGATTAGAGGCATTTAATATGGAATCAGCTATAAGGGGGTATAGATGATTTTGTATTTAGAATTGTAGAAAGGATTGCCATGTTTTATTAATAATTTAATATGATTTAGCATTAATTGTTTAAAAATATAGTTATATAAATTTATATGAAGTTAATATATATAAGTAAAGGAAGAGTATATGGGGGAAAGATGGCTAAGATAATTTCTATAATAAATTTAAAGGGTGGAGTTGCAAAAACTACAACTACAGTTGGATTAGCTCAAGTTCTATCAACAGAATTTAATAAGAAAGTATTAGTTATAGATTTAGATGCACAAACAAATGCAACAACTATGTTAATTGGGGAAGAAAAATGGCTTGAAGTAAATAAGGAGAAGCAAACTATAGCTCAATTATTTTATGAAGGAGTATATCCTAAAAGTGAAAAAATATTTGATATTAATAAAGCAATATTGAAAGGAGTTTCTAATATTGATGAAGTAAAGTTAGTGGATCTTTTACCATCAAGCTTAGAATTAATAGATATACAAGAAGATGTAATAAAAACTCCAAGGGGAATTTTTTCAACTATTAGGCCAGTTGATTTACTAGGAAGGCAATTATCAAAAGTTAAAGAAAGGTATGATTATATATTAATAGATTGTCCTCCAAATTTAGGAGTAATAACAAGGAATGGATTGAAGGTATCAGATGTTTATATTATACCAACTATACCAGATATTTTATCAACATATGGAATTCCTCAAATAATTAGTAGAGTAAAGAAATATTCTAAGGAATTAGAAAGAGATATAAAGCCTTTAGGAATAGTTATAACTAAATATAGAGAGCAATCACCAGTTCATAGAAGGACTATAAAGAAATTACAGGAAGAAGTAGATTGTAAAGTATTTAATACTATATTTAAAGAAAACGATAGCATTGCAAGTGCTGCTGAATATATAAATAAATCTACTGTAAGGCAAAAATGGGGATATGGTGGACAAGTTAATAATTTTATAGCATTAGCAAGAGAAATAATTGAAGCTATGGAGTGAATTTATGGAGAAGAAGTTAAAAGAATTATTTAATGTAATTATGGAAGAGATGAAAACCAATGATGAGTTTAAAAAGAAAATTGAGGTTGTTTTAGGGGGAGAAGATAAACCTAAAAAGAAGGTTAAGAAAAAAGTTATTATTGAAGCTAAGTTAAATCCATTGTTGCTTATAAGTAATAGTGAAATGGAATTAAGAAACAAGCTTTCAGAACTTGAAGTTATTGATTTGAAAAATATTATTAAGTTTTATGAAATGGATAATACGAATTCTTGTAGTAGATGGAAAAAGAAAGATAGGCTTATTAATTATATAATTGATGTTAGTAAAAGTCGAGTGAATAGAGGTAATGCATTCAGAGATTAATTATAAATACTGAAATAGAACAAGAAAAGATAGAGAAGTTTTTGGAGTTATATAATACCTTAGATGCACAAATACCAAATTAAAGTTAATATTGAAGGAAACTATAGCAGTTAATGCTATAGTTTTTGTTTGTAACATATAGTACATAATTATTACATAATTAATTATTTTATCTTTCATATACTTTTCTCTTAAATTTGAATAACATAAAGCAAAGGCTGAAAGCATCTTATAATTTTAATCTTCTAAACAATACCTAAGCTCTTCATTAGATAGATTTCCTAAATAAATATTATTTAAGTATTTGCTTAAAAATTTATAAGCATGTTTTATATCATCTAATGGAGTTGAAGGTGAATCCATTTTATATCTTGAAAAATATCTTGATAAATGAAGTGTAATATCTTTATTAATTGAAGATAAAAATTCACCAAGCTCTTTTAAAGTAATATCATCAGTATTTTCATTAGGAATCAAAAGTGTAGTAACTTCAATATGGCAGCCAAATTCATTGGCAATCCTTATAGAATTTTCAACTTCTTTTAATGCACCAAAGCAAAGAGTTTTATAATATTCATCATTACCTTTTAAATCAATGTTTAATGCATCAACATAAGGTAAAAGCTTTCTTAAAGGTTCTTCACAAATATATCCATTAGTTACAAGTACAGTCTTATGATTTTTATTTAATGATTTAATTTTTCTGCAAACATCATAAACATATTCATACCAAATACTAGGTTCATTATAAGTAAAGGCAAGACCTAAGTTATTCTCAAGATTTAAAGAAATATTAGCCATTTCATCTGGTGAAATATATTTACTTGGAGCTATTTCCTGGGAAATGCTGTAATTTTGACAAAAGGAGCATCTAAAGTTGCAACCAAATGAACCTATAGAAAGAATATAAGTCCCTGGATAGAAGTTGTATAAAGGCTTCTTTTCTATAGGGTCCATAGCAAGAGATGTTACCTTACCATAATTTAAGCTATATAATTTAAGACTTCCATCACTATATTTATGAACTTCACGAACTTTACATATTCCCTTTTGTCCTTCAGTTAAATGGTTACATCTATGAGGACAAAGTTTACAGTTAACATAATTATCAGTTCTTTCATAAAATAAGGCTTCTTTTTTCATATTAATCACCATTTTCAATTTCTTTAAATCTTTCAACTTTAAGGCGTTGCAAAGTATAAGGCTCATTTGGAGATATATTTCCCTTTTCTCTAGCAATAGAAACTTGCTCTTCTGCAGTATTTATGTCTTCAAGGTTAGGTAATAATAAACCTCTTTTATTACCACAAGATACTATAACACCGTAAGTTTTAGGATCTAATTTATCAAAGGTTGTTTCCTCTGGTGGATATAATAAATCTACAGAAATATCAACATCTTTAAGTTCTTCCTTTCTAAGTGGTGAAAATCTAGGATCATTTACAGCTGCACTTATTGAATTTCTTATAATTTCCTCTGCAACTGTATCTGTTGTAGGTGAAATAGTTCCAATACATCCTCTTAAGTCATCATTTATTTTTAAAGAAACAAAAACTCCTTTTTTATCATTTAATAATTTCTCATCATTTATATCATCTAAGGAAACTAATTTACCTTCATTAAAGTATAAATCAAGATTTTTTCTAGCTAATCGGGTATAAATAGAGCCTTCCTTAATTCGTCTTTTATGTTCATTTTCTTTATTATTAATTATTTTAGTATATAAATCTTCAGATGTATCTTTTAAGCTACTATTTTGAGTGCTGTCATTATAATTATTGTTAGAAGAATTGTTACTTTCAAGACATTTTTCTTTAAATTCCATAACTCCATAGCCAACTCCAAAAGGTCCTTCATAACTTAAAAGGGTAGAGTTTATATTATTACTATTTATTGCTCCAGCTAAAATATATAAAGAGCGTAATCCACATTCACCAGCTTCTCTTATTAAAGATTTATCTATTGTAAATAAGTCTTTTAAGTTGTTATTTTGTAAAATATTAATTAGCTTTTCATCAAACTCTTTTCCAGCAGGAGTATAAGGATATGGTCCATCTACAGTAAGCCTATGAGATAAGTCACCAGAGGCTATGAAGACAGCTTTTTTATTGCAGTCATTAACTGCATTTTTTATGCATCTACCAAAGTTCATAAGTTCTAAAGGTGATAGCATTCCATATGTTATGTGGACTAATTTAAAGGTTTTTGAATTTTTTAGAAAGTACAAAGGAACCATTGCACCATGATCAAGCTCTAAATCAATATTGTATAAATTAGAGGTTTTTTCATTTAAGGTGACTACCGGAATATTTTCTTTTGTAGCATTTTCTATAATTTTTGATGTAAGGGTAGTATCTATTTCAAAGTTGAATTTTATATTTGGTGCATTAAAGTTTCTTAAGTCTCCACTTAGGGTTTTGGATGTTATTATGGCAATTGCATCTATAAATACTGTTCCATGTGGGGTTATTATTATAATTGTTTCTGGAGAGAGTTGGTTTATTTTTTTACCTACCTCCTCACATGCTTTTATAGTGTTTATTGCTTTGTTTTCGTTACCTTTTCCTATATCGGGAATGATAATTGGAGGGTGAGGCATTAGGTAGTAACTTAACATAGTTTTCACTTCCTTATTTTTTTATTATTTTAGTAGTATTACCTAAAATATTTATTATTAGAGATATGAATATAGTGATTTGATTATGATATAAGTTTATGGAAAGTAATGGTTGGATTTATTGAAAAGTATGCTTATAGCATACCAATAGTGTTAGTGGATTTTATACAATAATGTTATTTAGTGAATGGGATAGCATTATTGTATTTTTTTATTGTATATAGTAAGTATTAATGAAAATGAGTGATTAATAGTTTAATATTAGAGTTTTTTGTAGCTGATTTGATATTTTAATTATATTTATTAATAGAAAATAGCAGTTGAATTATTTATATATAGTTACTGATTTCGACATATATGTTTAGAAAAATTTGTTATAATTTAAAATAAAAAGTAAAAAATAACCTTTAAGTGTATGGAGATTGAAATGATAAATAAAGAGTTGAATTTTTCAGGGAAGATTATAATTTCAAAAGATAAATCAAATAGAAAGTTGTATAAGCATCAAAAAGAAGCAATAGCGGCATTGAATAAAACAATTACAGAAGATATTTACAAAGCATTGTTAGTAATACCAACTGGTGGTGGAAAGACATTTACATCAGTATATTGGGTAATGAATCAAATGATAAATAATAATAAAAAGGTACTATGGATAGCCCATAGACATGAATTATTAAATCAAACCATTGATACAGTTTGGCGTAAAGCTAGTTATAAAAATATAGTTGATAATAGAGAATCATTTACATATAGAATAATATCGGGTATGCATGATAAGCCTGTTAATATAAAAGCAGAAGATGATTTTATTGTAGCTTCTAAAGATAGCTTAAATAGAGGAAGTGAATATTTAGAAAAATGGATTAAGGCGAATAGGAATAATATTTGTATAGTTGTAGATGAGGCTCATCATGCAATTGCAAAAACTTATAGAAATATTATTAATTTAGTTGAAAAGCATAGTACAGAGTGGATTAGAGTTTTAGGTTTAACAGCTACACCAACAAGAACAGCAGAAAATGAACAAGGACTATTAAGAAAAGTATTTAATAATGGAATTTGTTATAGTGTTGATTTAAATAGATTAGTAACAGAGGGGATATTGGCTAGACCTGTATTTTTACAAAGAGATACATACACAGGAATAAAAAAGGAATTAACTTCAAAAGAATTAGATTTCATAAGAAGATCCGGAACATTGCCAGAAGAAATAGCTAAAGAAATTACTTTAAATAAGGAAAGAAATAATTTAATAGTAAATGAATACATAAAAAATAAAGAAAAGTATGGTAAAACTTTAGTTTTTGCTATCAATATTGATCATGCTATTGCATTAAATGCATTATTTAAAGAGTATGGGATTAGAAGTGAATTTGTAGTTTCTTCACTAAAGGATATTAATACTAAAGCAGCCATATCGAATGAAGAAAATGCATTGAAAATTAAAAGCTTTAAAGAAGATAAATTAGATGTATTAATTAATGTAAATATTTTAACTGAAGGAACAGATATTCCAAATGTTCAAACTGTTTTTATGACTAGACAAACTACATCTTCTATTTTATTAAATCAAATGATAGGACGAGGCTTAAGAGGTGTAAATGCTGGAGGTACAGAAAAAGCATATATAGTAAGCTTTATTGATCAATGGAAATATAAAATTAATTGGGTTAGCCCAAGAGATCTGCCTATATATGGTGAGTTTGAAATGTTAGATAAAAAGACAGAAAGAAAAATATATGAGCAAAAATTAATTGATATAAAATTAATTGAAAACTTTGCAGTTGAAATGGACAAGAGTGTTGCAAAAAAAGATATTAATAAAAACTATGACGAAGTTGAAGCCTTAGGAGCATATATATTTACTATTTTTAATGAAGAAAATGATGAAGAAAAAGATTGCCAAGTTATAGTATTTAATCATTTGAAATATGCATATGAAGAATTTATTGATAGTCTTATATATATTTTTAAAAAGTTTGATGTAGACGAAAATTCGTATGATGATAAAGTAGAAGATATGTTTTTATATGTTAAAGATAAGTACTTTAGTGGATATAATTTATCAATAGGTTTCTATGAAGAGGAAATAAAGGAGATTTTATATTATTTTAATATGAGTGGTAATGAACCAGAGTATATGGAAATAAAACCACGAAAAGTATTATCAGAGAAAGAATGTATTGAAAAACCTATAGTAGTAGCAGATGAACTAAAGTTTGAAAATTTATCAATGAGTCAAATAAGAGAACTTGATATAGATTATTGGAGAGCATTAAGAGATAAAGTATTTGAAAAATATAAAGGTGAAGATGGGTATTATTATAGTGCAACTAAGGAGTATAGAAGTTTAAGCAGAGTATTTTTCCAAATAGATCATATTATTCCTCTTAGTAAAGGTGGAAAAACTGTATTAGATAATTTGCAATTACTAACGAGATGGGAAAATTTACATAAGAAAGATATGATGCCAATAGAGTTTTTAGAAGAAAGATTAGATTATGCATTTTTTCAAAATAATGATTTTGACAAGGCAAAAGAATTAGCTAAGGATATTTTGAAGGAAGATAAAGATAATATTTTTGCTTTAAACATTTTAGGAAGATTAAGTTTAATGGAAGGGAAATACAGAGGTGCATTAATATATGCAAATAAGGTTTTAAATATAGATAAAGAGAATTCTTTTGCTATGTTTACAAAGGGATATTCATATTATGAAAAAGGAAAGTTTGATGAGGCAATTAAGAGTTTAGAAGAAGGAATCAAATATGTAGATGATTTTTTTGCATATAATGAGTTGGGTAAATGTTATTCTGCAATTAAGAAGAAAGATATAGCATTAGGATATTATTATAAAGCTTTAGAAGAGATAGAGGATATTGAAGATGATGAGGTTATTTCTGAATTATATTTTAATATTGGGGATATTTATTTTTCAAAAAGAAAGTATGATGATTCTAGAAAGTATCTTAGTAAAGTTATTGAAATAGAAGAGGAGAATGATGCAGCTATAAATAATATTGGTGTTTGTCTGGAGAGAATTGGGGATTTGAATGGTGCTTTAGAACATTATAAAAAAGCTAAGGAGATTAATGGAATTAATCGTTTGTATAGTAAAAATATTGAGAAGCTTGAAGAGAAGATAAGTAAAAATAATTTAGTATATAAGGATTAAGGATAAAGTTAATAAATAATATATAGCAGTTACGATAATTTTGAACTGCCCCCCGTCAAGTAGACAGGGTAAATAATAAAAAATTATTATGCTAAGGTATGACTCCTATATTCAAGTGGAGCCATGCCTTTTAGCTTTTTTTG
>OMGY01000793.1_pt1 | contig 33657 bp, 34 predicted proteins | sample 1674461 | NCBI WGS metagenome assembly OMGY01 (sample SAMN05578579, study PRJEB25193) | human gut metagenome | biome: Human Microbiome; feature: human-associated habitat; material: feces | host: Homo sapiens | place: USA:Birmingham | reverse complement strand
GGTGAAGTCGTAACAAGGTAGCCGTATCGGAAGGTGCGGCTGGATCACCTCCTTTTAGGGAGCTGAAAAGCTTTCGAAGTCGATACGTCGGCTTAGGCCGACGTCAAAAAGAGAAAGAGAGAGGCAGCTACTCTTAAAAAGAGCTGCAAACCCAAGAAAAGAATTGACGAAAAAGTAGTTATCTCTGTTCACTGTTCGCTTCGCTCTGTGCGTCGGTTTTTACCGACGTTTTTTTTAACGGCATAAGTTAATGACAAAAAATGTTATTATTGTCAAACGCAAACAAAGCCGGGTTTAAAGCCCGGCTTTGTTTACTTTTCTTTAAAGCAATCAGGTGGATTCCTTCAACTGAATTACAAGCTCGTTGAGTTTTTCTCTCTGAGCGGGACTCAGCATGGGCGACACCGTTTTGGCAAATTGTTCTATCTGCGCGTTTGTCAGCTTTCCGCTTTCTTTCTGTGCTTTTACGTTGTTGTAGATGTCCTTGATTAACTGCTCCTCGCCCTTGCCCTCATAGTATTTGGCAAGATTTTTTATGTAATTGATTTGCTGCGCCGTAGGCGGCACCGCGTTGTTTTCCGTTTTTTCTTTGTTGTCCGTCGTTTTGGCGTTTTTTTGAGCGCCTGCCCCGTTGGGATTGAAATCTCTGCGCTGGTCGAAAAACATATTTCTCGGGTCGTTGTTGTTGCGTGCGTCCATATAAACCTCCTAAAAATTAGTACACTAACATTTATATGCTTGCATACAATATATTGACCACAAAAAAGAAGCGAAAGGGAGGGGTGAAGGTGAACTTTTTACCCGTAATTATAGGAGTCCTGCTGTTTTCCATGTTTTCCGACAAGGGCGGCGGAAAACAGAGCGGCGGCTCGGGCAACGCCATAGACATGGAAAATATACAGAACACCGTAGGCGCAATCAACTCGTTCAACAAGCTGGGCGGAAAGGATACGGACAAAATGAGCGTCGTGATGGAGCTTATGTCCAATCCCGTCGTGGCGGAGCTGGTTGGCAAGTTTTTAGGCAATCAGCCGACGAGCGGAGCAGGCGAAGAAATACATAACGACGGCGCGACGGAAACGGAACAGGATTATACCGCTTCTTCGGAACAGGATTTCAATGCCCGTGACACGTCCGCGTCGGAGGCAACGGAGGAGTCGGAGGAGTTTTTCAGACCGGTGGAAAATATCGCGGGCGTGGAGGTGTCGGAAAAGCTGAGGCACCTTTACGACAACTGGTACACCAAAAAATGAAGCGCAAAGGCAAACAGAAAACGAGGTCTATTCAACCTCGTTTTTTTTGAAACTTTTATCGGCTCCGCAGATTTTTTGCGATATGCTCGATTGCGTTGAGAAAAATATAAGCCTCTTTGAGAGTGTTCTGTCCGCTGACGCTCACGCGCACAAGACCCGTTTTTTCCGTGCCGAGAAGCTTGTGGCACAAAGGCGCGCAATGCAGTCCGCTTCTTACGGCGATTCCGTATTGCTCGCTCAAAATATCGCTTATTTCGTCGCTGGAGCTGTCTCCGATTCTGAAACTTACTATGCCGCTGGGATTTTTCAGGCTCATGATATGTACGTCGGGGATTTCCTTCAAGCCTTCTTTTACGGTGTTTGCGACAAGCTCTATTTGCGCATGATTGTTTTTTTCGTTTTCCGCGTGCCAGTCTATCGCCGCACCGAGAGCGAGTATGGCGGGGGTGTTGAGCGTGCCCGCCTCGAAGCATTCGGGACTGTCCTTTGGCTGAAGCAGCAGATTGCTTTGCGTTCCTGTGCCGCCGAAAATTATCGGCTTGGGCTTGCTTTCCTCGTTGAAGCACAGGCAGCCGCAGCCCTGAATTCCGTGCAGTCCCTTGTGCGCGGGAAACGCCAACAGGTCTATGTTCATTGCCTGCATGTCAATGTCGGTGTAGCCTGCCGACTGCGCCGCGTCCACAATCAGCTTTACGCCCGCCCGTCTGCACATAGCGCCTATAGAGGCAACGTCGTTTACAAAGCCCGCCACGTTGCTGACGTGACTCAAAACCACAAGCCTGGTGTCCTTGTTGAACGCGCTTTGCACGGCTTGCGCGGTAAGCTTGTTTTCTCTGTCGGGAGCCAGCACCGAAAGGGAAATTATGCCGCGCTGTCTTAGCTCGAAAAGGGGACGAAGCACGGAATTGTGCTCGTGAACGCTTGTCACGACGTGAAACCCGCGCCTTTTCACGCTCCCCAAAATCGCCAGATTCAAGGCTGAAGTGCAGTTCTGGCTGAACGCGACGTTCAGCGGGTCCGAAAGGTTGACCATGCGCGCGACCTTGTTGCGCACTTCGGTTATCTGCGCGGTTGCCGCGACCGAAAGACTGTGGCTTCCTCTGTTTGCGTTTGCGGGATTGTTCAGGCTTTTTAAAACGCAGTCTATGACCTGCGGCGGCTTGTAGAAGGTTGTTGCGGCGTTGTCGAAATAAATCATGCCAAAAAGCTCCTTTCACATTTTCGGCGGCGGAAAAGTATATTATTATACGGATGTTTTTTCCGCCCGACCGCTATAAGAAATTATATTAAGCGCGATTTGAATTTAATCCTTACATAATGAAAAAGGAGAGGTTTTTATGACATACTTGATAGCAACCTTCAGGTCGCGCAGCGCAACGACGAGCGCATATAACAGACTAATCGAAAGAGGAGTAAACTGCGCCATAACAAGCACGCCTCAGGCGGCAAACGTGGGCTGCGGTCTGAGTATAAAATTTTTGCCGCAGGATAAAAATATCGTTGCGGCAACGGCTAAAAGCTACTCAAGCTTTTCGGGTTTTTTCGCGGTGACGGAAATAAACGGAAGAACGGTGGTCGTGCGCGCCTGAATGCTTCGAAAGCGGCGCGCGCCGTCTGAGTCGGGCAGTGAAAGTCAAAAACGCTTGTTAAATACGACGCTTTGATATATAATTGTCGTATGGAACAGAAAACCAAAGAAATTCTCGATATACTTGCGGAAGAATTTCCTTCGCCCAAAAGCGAACTCGTATTCAAAAATCAGTATCAGCTGCTGGTGGCTGTGATTTTGTCTGCACAATGCACCGACAAAAGAGTCAATCAGGTGACGCCTTTGTTGTTCGCCGAAGCGGATACGCCTCAAAAAATGGCAGATTTGCCCGACGAAAAGCTTGAAAAACTTATATATTCCTGCGGATTTTACAAAAACAAAGCAAGATTTATCAAGGAAATGTCGCGGGATTTGATTGAAAGATTCGGCGGACAGGTGCCCGACAATCTCGAACAATTGAGGACTCTTTCGGGCGTCGGGCGCAAGACCGCCAACGTAGTTTATGCCGTAGGCTTCGGCGGACAAGCCATAGCGGTGGACACGCACGTTTTCAGAGTTGCCAACAGGCTCGGGCTGGCTCATGCCAAAAACGTGCTCGACACCGAAAAACAGCTTTGCCAAGCAATAGACAAAGAGCTGTGGTCGGACAGTCACCATTACTTGCTTTTGCACGGAAGATATGTATGCAAGTCGCAGCGTCCCGACTGCGCCCGTTGCAGGCTGAAAGCTCTGTGCGAATATTTTCAATCGGGCGGTTTAGAAAAATCCAAGGAGAAAAATTGAATTGTTTGCGGATAAGGTAAGGATATTCATAAAATCCGGCGACGGCGGCAACGGCGCCGTGTCTTTTCACACCGAAAAATACGTGCCAAACGGCGGTCCCGACGGCGGCGACGGCGGCAAGGGCGGCGACGTGGTTTTTGTGGCGAGTTCAAGCGTAAACACGCTGAGCGAATTTTATTACAAAAAACATTACCGCGCGCAGAACGGCGAAAACGGCGCGGGGCAGAACTGCTATGGCAAGCAGGGGCAGGACCTTAAAATTTTCGTGCCCGTGGGCACGGTTGTGCGCGACAGGGAAACGGGCAGAATCATGGCGGATATGTTCGAGGACGGACAGACTTTCGTCGTTATGCGCGGGGGCGAAGGCGGCAGGGGAAACAGAAAATTTGCGACAAGCCGCCGTCAGGCGCCGTCATTTAGTCAACACGGGGTCAAAACGGAGGAAAAGGAAATCGAGCTGGAGCTTAAAACCATTGCCGACGTGGGACTGGTGGGCTTCCCGAATGTGGGAAAAAGCACCTTGCTGTCGGTGATTTCGGCGGCACGTCCGAAAATTGCCAATTATCATTTCACGACGTTAAACCCCAATCTCGGCGTGGTCAACGTGTTTGAGGACAGCTTTGTGGTTGCCGACATACCCGGACTGATTGAGGGCGCGGGCAGCGGAGCGGGACTGGGCTTCGAGTTTTTGAGACACATAGAACGCACCCGAATGCTTGTGCACGTCGTCGATATGAGCGGAAGCGAGGGCAGAAATCCCGAGGAGGATTTTTTGCGTATAAACAAGGAGCTTGAAATTTACAGCAAGGATTTGACCAAGCTTAAACAGGTTGTTGCGGCAAACAAAATGGATTTGCCCTGCGCGGAAGAAAATTTGCAGTCTTTCAAACGGAGATTCAAGGACGTTTGCGAGGTTTTTCCCGTTTCGGCAATGAGTCGGGAGGGCGTCAGGTCGCTTCTCGAATACGTTTCGCGCGCCCTGAAAGAAATTCCTCCCGTCGCTCCGTTGGAATTCGAGCCTTTTGTATATGAAAGAAACGACGGGGACAGCTTCGAGATTGTTGTCAACGACGACGGAAGCTTCGAGGTTGTCGGAGCTCTTGTTGACAGTCTCGCCCGCAAGGTGCTGCTCGACGACTACGACAGTTTGCGTTATATGCAGAAAACTTTGAAGAACAAAGGGGTTTTCGCCGCACTCAAAAAGGCGGGAATGAAGGACGGCGACACCGTCGTCATCGGCGGAGTGGAGTTTGACAACGTGGAGTGACAACCGCATCGAGCTTGCGGCGTAAAAAGCGTTCGCGATTCAAATCAAAAAAAGTTATTTAGAATTATTTCAATTGCTGTTTTAAATTGATTTCAAATGTAAAAAAATGCAGAAAAACATAAATGTCTGTCGAATAATGTCCGACAGACATTTGTTGTTTTGGGGAAAGTATTGTGGGTGAAAACTTGACTTTTAAGCTTTAAAATGGGATAATAGTTCTAATTTAATTTTAAAAAATATTTTGCGCAAATAAAAAACTCTTTCATAAAGAAAGAGTCGAACGCACCTCGTGCGTAACCGTAAAAACGGCGTCTTGGAAAAACTTTATTTGAACTAATGGTGCAACTTCAAAGGGTAGTCAAGCCTTTGATTGATATTATTATATACCGAAAGACAAGGAGTGTCAAGCAATATGAAACAAGATTATTACATAGGTTTGGATATGGGAACGGAATCTGTAGGTTGGGCGGTTACCGACGTCGAATACAATCTCGTTAAAAAACGCGGACAGGATTATTGGGGCGTTTATTTATTCGACGAAGCGAAAACTGCGCAAGGTCGCCGCGCTTTTAGAACGAATCGCAGACGCCTTGCAAGGGTAAGGCACCGTCTTAACCTTTTGCAGGAATTGTTTGACAGCGAAATAAGCGCAAAGGATTTCGGATTTTTTTACAGACTTGAAAACAGCAAATATTTTGATGAGGACAAGCCTGAAATTGCGCGGGGAAAATTTCTTTTGTTCAATGACAAGGACTTCGGAGACAAGGAGTACTATAAAAATTATCCTACGATTTTTCATTTGAGAAACGCTTTGAGAACGCAGGAAATAAAAGACGTACGCCTGCTTTATCTTGCCGTGCATCACATTTTGAAAAACAGAGGTCATTTTTTATTCGGGGAACAGGATTTTAATGTCAACGACGCGTCGGACGTCAGCGGCGAATTTGAAAAAATAAACCGTTTTCTGAGAGAGAACGACGGAACGGAATTGGATAGAGAAAAGATACCCGAAATATTCGAGACGCTTTGCAATGTTGATTTGGCAAAAAGAGAAAGAAAAGAAAAAATACTCAAATTGTCGGGGAATTCAAAAAACAAGTTGCTTGGCGAAGCCTTAAACGCCGTTGTCGGGCTTGAATTTTCGCTGTCAAAGATGTTTGGAGAAGACAGAGACTTTCAGGATATTAAAAAAATGTCGTTAGCAAACAGTTCTTTTGAAGAAGATTTTGCAAAGGCGAAAATGGCGCTAGACGACGACGAAGCGGATTTTTTGGAGACTCTTAAAAAAGTACAGTCAATTGCAAGCCTGCACAATATCCTGCACGGAAAGGAGTTTATTTCCCAAGCAAAAACGGAAGCTTACGAAACCCACCGCAGAGATTTGTCCGAGCTGAAAAAATATGTCCGTGAAAATTGTCCGGAAAAGTACGCGCTTGTTTTTCGCCGTCAGGCAAAAAAGGTCAATAAAAATACGTCGGGCGCGGACGAGAATGAAAAAGACGACAAAAAAGTCAACAATTATGCCGCTTACATAGGCATGGACAAGGGAAAAGGGTTTGCAAAATGCAAAAAAGAAGAATTTTACGCTTTTCTTAAAAAAGAGATTGGTATTAATGACGAAAGTTTACTCGCAAAGATAGACGAGGGAATATTTTTGCCCAAACAGATTTCTGCGGAAAACTGCGACATACCTTATCAGGTGCATCTGGCGGAGTTGAAAGCGATACTTGCCAACGCCGAAAATTATTTTCCTTTTTTAAAACAAAAGGACGAAAACTGCGAGATGACGGTGAGCGAAAAAATAATTTCGCTCATGAAATTCCGCGTGCCTTATTATGTGGGACCGTTCACCGACAAAGAAACCCGTTTCAGCTGGATGATAAAAAAGGAGGGGTTAAGTACGCAAAAAATTACGCCTTGGAACTTTGACGACGTCGTGGACAGGGACGCCTCCGAACAGAAATTTATCGAGCGTATGACAAATTTCTGCACGTACCTGACCGGTGAAAAGGTGCTGCCCGCGTCGTCTTTTTTGTACAGCGAATATGCGTTTCTGAATGAATTGAACAATCTGAAAGTCAACGGAACAAAGGATTTGCGCGTAAAAAATATTCTTTTTGATTTTGCAAAAACAAACAAAAAGCTTACGCTCAAAAAGTGCTGCGAGCAGCTTGTAAAAAATGGTTTGTTGCCCGAGGGCAGCAAGGCTCGGGACGTTTTTTCCGGTACGGACGGAGATTTCAAAAACTCTTTGTCTTCTTACATAGATTTCAAAAGGATTATCGGAGACAAAGCCGACCTTTATAGGGATATGTGCGAGGAAATCATTTTATGGATAACCATAATATCCGATAAAGAAAGATTGGTAAAAATAATCAAAGACAAATACGGAACCGTTTTGAGCGACGAGGAAATCAAAGGTTTAAAGGCGCTCAATTATACGAAATGGGGCAGGCTTTCCGCAAAACTGCTTGACGGAATATTTGAAACCGACTCCGAAGGCGAGGTCGGAAACGTATCTATTATCGAAAAAATGCGGACGGATACGGAAAACTTTATGGAGCTGCTTTCAAATAAACACAATTACAAAAGAGCGATAGAACTTGCAAATTCCGAAAGTATTGTAGATGAAAAGGTGACTTACCGCGCGGTGGAGGAGCTGTATTGTTCGCCCGCAGTCAAGCGGTCGATTTGGAGCGCGTTGAAAATCGTCCGTGAAATTGTGAAAGTGCAGGGGCATTCTCCCAAAAAGATATTTGTAGAAACAACGCGCGAAAAGCCCGACGGAGCGCGCAAGGGGCAACGCACGGAATCTCGAAAACAGAGGTTGCTGGATAAGTATAGAGAAAATCTGCGCAACGAAAAAGAGTTGATTAAAAAAATTGAGGGAACAGAGGATTCAAAGTTCAACAGCGACAAATTGTTTTTCTATTTCACGCAAATGGGCTTAGACGCATATACGGGTGAAAAAATAGAATTCGACGATGTGTTCAAGACAGAAAAATATGATATAGACCATATTTATCCGCGCTCCAAAATCAAAGACGACAGCTTGGACAATCGCGTCCTCACAGGAAAGAAAATCAATCAAGGAGTGAAACAGGACATATATCCTTTGCCTGCCGAAATCAGGAACAGGATGGAGGGTTTATGGCGTCAACTTAAAGATAAGAAGCTTATCAGCGAAGAGAAATTTTACAGACTTACGCGAAGCACGCCTTTGACGGAAAAAGAATGCGGCGATTTTATCAACGCTCAGCTTGTCGCCACAAGTCAAAGCGCCAAAGCCGCAATTCAGCTTTTGAAAAGGATGCTGCCCGAATCGGAAATAGTTTATTCCAAAGCCGGCAATGTAAACGAATTCAAAAAAAGGCTAGAATTCGTGAAGATAAGAGAACTGAACGATTTGCATCACGCAAAGGACGCTTATTTCAATATCGTGGTGGGCAATGTGTTCAATACCAAATTCAACCATAATGCCGCAGTTTTTTTACGGAATAACGGTACAGGCAATTATGATTTTGAACGCCTTTATGATTTTGATATTACAAATGCCTGGAAAAAGGGAGACGAAAACAGGATACGTTCTGTTGCCGAGAAAAACACTTGCCGTGTAGTAAGATTTTCCAAAACGGAAAAAGGGCAGTTTTACGACGCTACCATTTATCCCGCAGGAAAAAACGACAAGCTTGCGCCCGTAAAGGGGAAGGCGCCGCTTAATGACACGTCGAAATACGGCGGATACGACAAAGAGACAACAGCCTATTTTATGCTGGTAAAGAGCAGGGACAAAAAGAAAAAGGACAAGACTTTGCTTTCTCTGGAATGCGTGACTGTGCTTGCGGATAAAAATTTCCGCACTGCGGAAGATAAGTTGAAGTATTGCGAAAAAGAGTTGGGACTCAAAGAGCCTGAAATACTCATAGAAAAAATAAAATTGAACACATTATTCAAAATTAACGGCTCTTACGCCTGGATTCGCGGAAGAACAAACGACAGATTGGTACTTTGCAATGCCAATCAGCTTTGGCTGGACAACGGGAGCGCAAAGGAGCTCAAAAAAATCTCAAATCATTTAAAATACAATAAAGATTTACCCGTCAGAGAAGAAGAATTCAGCAAAGAGCAAAATCTTGCTTTGTACGATTTGTTTACTGAAAAGTTGGGCGGAAAAATATATGCGGGACTGCCTGTACAGGGACAGATAAAAAATCTTGAAAAAGGCAGAGACAAATTCGAGGCTTTGGAATTGAAAGACCAATTGTTTGTGTTGATGGAAATATTGAAATTTATGCAATGCAACAATATGACGAGTAATTTAACGCTTATCGATGGCAAAAGTCGAGCGGGAGCAAATTATATAAGCAAATATATACAAGACTCCGACGTTAAAATGATATCCTGTTCGCCTACCGGCTATTTTTGCAAAGTCGTGGACTTCAAGCGGTTCCTATGAGCTGGCGGGTTGTAGTGGTAAGGGGACGTTGCAAGCTGGAATACAAGCTGGGATATCTCGTCTGTCGCGGCGAAGAAGTCAAAAAGTTGTTTCTTAACGAGATATCCTCGCTTGTGGTGGAGTCTACCGCGGTTTCTTTGACGGCAGCTTTGTTGAGCGAGTTAATCAAAAACAAAGTCAACATTGTGTTTTGCGACGAAAATCACAATCCGGTTTCACAGCTGTTGCCGCTTTACGGAAGACACGATTGCAGCGGAGTTTTGCGGCGGCAGCTCAATTGGAAAGAAGAACACAAAAGCGCGGTGTGGACGGCGATTGTACGTATGAAAATAAAAAAGCAGATGGAATTTCTTTCCGAACTTTGCTGCCCTCAGAGCGAACTTTTGAAAAGTTATGTCGACGGTACCGAATTGAATGACAGAACAAACCGTGAAGGACACGCGGCAAAGGTATACTTCGACGCATTGTTCGGTCTGAGTTTTAAAAGAGGAGACAAAACCTTTCTGAACGGGGCGTTGAACTATGGATATACCATTTTGCTGTCTGCGTTCAACAGGGAAATCGCGGGATTGGGTTTCAATACGCAGCTCGGATTGGCGCACAAAAGCGAGTTCAATCAATTCAATCTAAGCTGCGATTTGGTGGAGCCTTTCAGGGTGATTGTGGACAAAGCGGTGTTCGGAAAGGATAATTGCCAACTTACGCCGGATTTCAAACGATACCTTTGCGATATTCTCAACAGAGAAATAAAGATAGACGACAAATATTTTGTTGTGAACGATGCAATCGGTATATACGCCAAGAGCGTTTTCAACGCGTTGGAAGACGGGGATACGTCAAAAATAAAGGAATATGAGTTTTAGGTTTATGCGGGTAGTGGTTTTTTTTGATTTGCCTACGGAAACGGCGGAGGAACGACGCGATTACAGAAGGTTTCGCGCCGCACTTTTGAAAAACGGTTTTTTCATGATGCAGGAATCCGTTTATTCCAAAATAATACTGAACAACACCGCCGCAAACGTGATAAAAGAAACAGTAAGAAAACTCAAAACGGGCAAAGGGCTGATTCAGATGCTTACCGTTACCGAAAGACAATTTGAAAATATGGAATTTGTTCTCGGAAAAAAACAATCGACGGTTGTAGACACCGCCGAAAGGTTGGTGGTTCTGTGATTCTGTCTCATTTTGACTTGGAAAAGCCGTTGGAGCTGACGCCTGCCGTAGTAAATGTCCTTGTAGTGGAAAACGAAAACAAGTTTTTCGATTTTTGCAAAGAATTTGCATTGCAATCCAAAGGCAATTCGGGGAACTTTGTTCTTTTTGACGGCGATACCAAACTATCCTTAGTCAAAGACGTAAAATTGCTGTATGATTTTTTCAATTTTGATTTGGGAGACAAACGCGCGCGGGACGGATTGTTAAATTGTTTGGTGCAAATTGCCGAAAACAACTTTGCCGTCGAGTATTCGGAACTTGTTGAGAAGATTTATGCTTTTTTTGAAAAACTGAACGGAGAAACGGATTTTCCGATAGATTTTGATACGGAAAGCAGTTTGACTCAGCTTTTAAAAGCATACGGAGTGCGCTGGAAGGATGAAAAGGACTGTTTGTTGGAGTCTATAGTTTCTTTTATTCATTTTAATGCGCGGATTTTGGGGATAAAATGTTTTGCGTTCTTCAATCTAAAAAACTTTTTAAACGAAAAGGATTTGAAAAGTCTTTACTATGAGGCGCAGCTGGAGGATGTTTGTCTCTTTCTTTTGGAAAATACTTTGAAAAATAAAACAGACGAAGAATTTGTCACTTTGATTGACAAAGATTTGTGCGAAATCATTGTCTGAATAGGATTTTATGCTATAATATAAATAATTGCATTCTGTCCTTTGAATTGATGCGTGTGGTGCGTAAAAATACTCTGATTTGAGGTTTGAGTATGGTGCAATTTTAAAGGGTAGTCAAACTGTGTTAATTAGATGTTATCTTTTGCCCGCGTTTGAGTATGGTGCAATTTTAAAGGGTAGTCAAACAAGTTCTGCCGTCTGCGCTTCCTGATTAGCGTTTGAGTATGGTGCAATTTTAAAGGGTAGTCAAACATCGCTTTCTTTAGTCTTTGTTTCATTTGAGTTTGAGTATGGTGCAATTTTAAAGGGTAGTCAAACCACATACTCGGCATACTCTACGTTCGAACCGTTTGAGTATGGTGCAATTTTAAAGGGTAGTCAAACTTTAAAGTCATTAACTTCACAAGCATCTCGGTTTGAGTATGGTGCAATTTTAAAGGGTAGTCAAACTACGTGCTTAAGTTTACGTCGGAAGAAACGGTTTGAGTATGGTGCAATTTTAAAGGGTAGTCAAACTGCTGATGACGAGGTTCGGGCAAAGCCGATGTTTGAGTATGGTGCAATTTTAAAGGGTAGTCAAACAACGATGAGCGTTTAAAAAATTGTAATGCTGTTTGAGTATGGTGCAATTTTAAAGGGTAGTCAAACCCAAAATCTTGCCGACCACGTCGCACAGCCGTTTGAGTATGGTGCAATTTTAAAGGGTAGTCAAACCGTGGGAGTACCGGGATAAGGTCTATGTGCGTTTGAGTATGGTGCAATTTTAAAGGGTAGTCAAACGAACGCCGCGCAAGAATACTCACGGACTTGGTTTGAGTATGGTGCAATTTTAAAGGGTAGTCAAACCAGCGGTACGCTGTATTCGGCTATCAACGAGTTTGAGTATGGTGCAATTTTAAAGGGTAGTCAAACTTTCCTCATCTCTTATTTACAAATATATTAGTTTGAGTATGGTGCAATTTTAAAGGGTAGTCAAACATTTGCGTTGGCGTTGGAGTAACGTATGAAGTTTGAGTATGGTGCAATTTTAAAGGGTAGTCAAACAAAGATTTTTAAGGGGCAACTGTAAGCTATGTTTGAGTATGGTGCAATTTTAAAGGGTAGTCAAACTTGCTTTGTGCAATATCCTTGCGTTTTGGAGTTTGAGTATGGTGCAATTTTAAAGGGTAGTCAAACACGTGGAAAGAGTACAAGGACTTCCTGCTGGTTTGAGTATGGTGCAATTTTAAAGGGTAGTCAAACTCGTGGATGACGTCGCCGAGCAAGGCGAACGTTTGAGTATGGTGCAATTTTAAAGGGTAGTCAAACGAACAGCAACTCTATTACTTTTACATTTTGGTTTGAGTATGGTGCAATTTTAAAGGGTAGTCAAACTACTCGTTGCGCCGTGCGGTAGTGGCAAAAGTTTGAGTATGGTGCAATTTTAAAGGGTAGTCAAACAGCTAAATCAGACGATGACTATTCTAGCTTGTTTGAGTATGGTGCAATTTTAAAGGGTAGTCAAACCATTGTGTTAGAGGCAACGCAGAGCATTTAGTTTGAGTATGGTGCAATTTTAAAGGGTAGTCAAACAATGTCGGGCGTATAGCCCGTATTGACGAAGTTTGAGTATGGTGCAATTTTAAAGGGTAGTCAAACATCTTCGCCGAACATAACCATGCGGCGGTCGTTTGAGTATGGTGCAATTTTAAAGGGTAGTCAAACGCTTGTTATTGACATACTGAATAAACTTGTGTTTGAGTATGGTGCAATTTTAAAGGGTAGTCAAACATACTCCGCGATACGTTGTGGCGAATTGCGGTTTGAGTATGGTGCAATTTTAAAGGGTAGTCAAACGGCGAACATTTTACCATACAACAAATTAAAGTTTGAGTATGGTGCAATTTTAAAGGGTAGTCAAACTGTTCGACAGTAAAATAAAAACGGTGCAGTCGTTTGAGTATGGTGCAATTTTAAAGGGTAGTCAAACGGCTATTGCCGTGGTAACAGCGGCAACACCGTTTGAGTATGGTGCAATTTTAAAGGGTAGTCAAACCGTTGTTGTTGGCGTTGCCCTGACCTACGGGTTTGAGTATGGTGCAATTTTAAAGGGTAGTCAAACCGCGAAAAACGGGAGATTCCACCGACTATTGTTTGAGTATGGTGCAATTTTAAAGGGTAGTCAAACTTGACGACGCATTTAAGGATATTATCTCAAGTTTGAGTATGGTGCAATTTTAAAGGGTAGTCAAACTACTCATCGGGCGTATTCGCGTATTGCTGAGTTTGAGTATGGTGCAATTTTAAAGGGTAGTCAAACAACTTTTCAACATTAATGCTGTTTTCGCTTGTTTGAGTATGGTGCAATTTTAAAGGGTAGTCAAACTCATCGCCTTGTTCGCGCCGTCCATTACCGGTTTGAGTATGGTGCAATTTTAAAGGGTAGTCAAACCGCAGTAAAGCATGATGGAAAGATTTATTTGTTTGAGTATGGTGCAATTTTAAAGGGTAGTCAAACCAAATACATTATTTTGATTTTCACTATGCAGTTTGAGTATGGTGCAATTTTAAAGGGTAGTCAAACAAGCAAAATTTGCATAAAACCTACGCCCTTGTTTGAGTATGGTGCAATTTTAAAGGGTAGTCAAACTTACGGAGGTATTTTTAAAATGAGTTGCAAGTTTGAGTATGGTGCAATTTTAAAGGGTAGTCAAACTTAAAAGGAGTTGCTTATGATAGTTAGAGGGTTTGAGTATGGTGCAATTTTAAAGGGTAGTCAAACCGGCACATCCTTGGTGTTGACAACCGCATGGGGTTTGAGTATGGTGCAATTTTAAAGGGTAGTCAAACTCAAATTTTCATCATATCCATTCGCCATTGAGTTTGAGTATGGTGCAATTTTAAAGGGTAGTCAAACCCCCGGACTGCGCTCTCAATTCTTTCAGTGTGTTTGAGTATGGTGCAATTTTAAAGGGTAGTCAAACGCGTCAGCAAACGAACTTCGCCATATCGGGGTTTGAGTATGGTGCAATTTTAAAGGGTAGTCAAACTGATTTGCCAAATCCCAAGTATGCACTATCGTTTGAGTATGGTGCAATTTTAAAGGGTAGTCAAACTGACAGCTCGTTCATGATGACAAAATGTGGGTTTGAGTATGGTGCAATTTTAAAGGGTAGTCAAACTTGTTTAGATGCTGCTTTATATCTCGCTTTGTTTGAGTATGGTGCAATTTTAAAGGGTAGTCAAACTTTTTAATTATGAATAATCGACTTAGACAATGTTTGAGTATGGTGCAATTTTAAAGGGTAGTCAAACAATCGGCAGCGGTAGGTGTATAATCGCTCGGAAGAGCGAATTTTCTGCCTTTTTGCGATTCAGGGTTGAAATTTTCCTCGTTTTGGTGTATATTATTAGTGGAATCTGTACCACGATCCGCATTGGGCGTTTGTTGGGGAGTTTTACTATCCAACGGCGTGGCAAGGGTTCCTTTTTATTTGGATATTCTTGTTTGAGAGCGTCTGCTCTGCAAAATGCGCGTTAATCTCGTCGCTGACCTGCAACGCGCTACCCTGTCCAACTTCCGAATAGCGTTTGCGTATGTTCTCCTTTCGGCGTCGGTCATTGTCTCTGACCCCTCTGCAACTGTCAAGGAACCGTCTGTATCGTGTTTGAGTATGGTACAATTTAAAGGATAAAAAAATTTGGATTGACATTTTAGACTTAAAAGAATTGACAGATTGCCGGTGATGTGTTAAAAATATAAAGTTGATATTGATACTTTTTAATATAGTTGAAGAAGGTCGTTTATTCAATGCGACTTTTATTTGTGCTTCCGTAGTTAAATGGATATAACAAACCCCTCCTAAGGGGTTGCTCTATCCAAACAATTCGGAACAAAACGGCTGTAAAAAGGCTGTTTCGGGCGGTTTTTTATAGACAAACCGATTGACCGCCGACGAAATTACATCTTTTTTACACCCGCAAGGATATTTCTCGATTTTAGACAGTTGAGAAGTATCTGAAAAATTGAATATGCTTCCGTAGTTAAATGGAGATAACAAACCCCTCCTAAGGGTTAATTGTGGGTTCGATTCCCGCCGGGAGTACCAAAAAACCGCTTGATTGAAAGTTAAAATCAAGCGGTTTTTCCATGCCGTTTTACATTTCAAAATCTCTTTTCTTTATCCGTTTCATCTCCAAGAAATCGAGATACTCTTCGTACTCTTCCAAAGTTTCAAAGCCGAGCCTTTGCATTTCGGCTTTTATATGCTTGAATTCAGCCACGGCGTCGGTTTCGTCCGTGTCAGATACGGTTTCTTGATCAGACAATTTAAGGGTTTCTGCGAGCTTTTCTTGGGCTGAAAAGATACTGCCGAGTTTGTCCGCCGCCATCTTGTCCGTGCTGCGCAGAGCATAGGCGTAAATATCGCTGGTTGTACTTGCGCGGGCGTGTCCCGCTCTCGCTGCGACGGTCACAATGGGAACGCCTGCGGCGATCTGCAAAGTGATGTTCGTATGGCGCAAACTATGCAGGGAATAATGGTCGATATTCGCTTCCCGCAGCATTTTGTTCAGCCACCCCGTGAATGTGCTTGGATAAAGCCGCTTTCCGTTCTCCTGCGTGAAAAGGTAATCATTCTCTTCCATATAATCACCGAGTTCCGCGCGGCGTTTTGTTTGCCATTCTTTGTACTCTTTCAGCGTTTCAAGCAAGACTTCGGGAATTGCAAGAGTCCGTTTGGACATTTCCGTTTTAGGTTCTTTTTCTATCATTCCAAATCCCGTTACGGTCGTTACCGAACGGCTTACTGTAATCTCTCCCTTGTCAAAATCAATATCTTTCCATTCAAGTCCCGCCACTTCGCCGCGGCGAAAGCCTGCAAGAAGAAACAAAAGCATTGCAGATTTATAGCGAATATCGGGGTAGTCCAAAATGAATTTGTAAAAGCGTTTGGCATCCTCGTCGGACATACATTCGATTTTATGCGGCGGGCGCTTTGGGAAATTGATATAATCCGCCGACGCATAGTTATCCGTAATCAAACGGTTTTTCTTTGCGAGGGATAGGACGGCGCGATGATACGCTTTAATTTATGTATCGTTTCGTAGGCGTAAGGTTCTTCCGTTATTTTCTCGTCAAAGAGTTCATGGAAAGGAATACCCGTGCGTTCGGCAAAGTCGCTGCTCCAATTTTTACTGACGGCTTTTCCCGCAAAAGCATTTGCGAGGGTACAACTCTGTATATTTACCTCATACCGCAATTTCATGTAATTAAAGCCGTATTTTTCCAATGTCGAGCGAAACTCGGGTTTTGGAAAGACCCTTGAAATTTTCTTTTTCATAGCATCGAGTTTATCGTAAAAATTCTGAATGATAGCAGGAGTAAGTTCTCTCAATTTATATCCGCCGATATACTCATTCGCAAGCGCAATACTGTCGCGCGCTTTTACATAATAGTTCAAAGAACAATCGCGTTTGATTTTTTCCAACCATTGTGCGGCGAATTCCCTGAATGTAATATTCGGTGTATCGACGGTCGCCGTGGCTCCGTTTACGGTTGCTTTGATTTGGCGTTCAAATTCTTCCGCAAAAGTCTGGACGGCGCGTTCTTCTTGCTTTGCGGTCATCTTCCCGTCGGGACGCCAAGTCGTTGTTTCGAGTATAGTTTTTCCGCTGCCTTTATCTTTGAATTTGACCTGTACTGTATAAGCGTTCCCGCCGTTCATTAATTGTCGTTTTCGTATCGTCGCCATATCAACAAGCCTCGTCAATGTCCAAGTTCAGATAGGCAAGCAGTTCGTCGTAGTTGATTAGAATTTTCTTTCCGGCACGGATAGACTTGATACAACCGCTGTCGCATAATTTACGGATAAAATGATAGGTAACAGCCGTTTGGCTATCCGCTTGTTTCAAAAGCGCAATTACTTCTCTGATAGTACGAATTCTTGCTTTTCTTCTCGGTGTATTCTGCATCCACATCTCCTTGAAATTTTAGAAAGAAAGGCAAGCGAATTTGCACCCCACTTGCCCAAAGAAATCGGGTATCCCGATTGTCTTAGAATGTAAGTGTGACTCAGTTTGAGTCTCACTTCTTATCCTGTTCCACAAAACAGGTCTTTTTGCTTCATTTTCGTTCGGTTTGACTTCACCCCTCAACAAGTTCAAATTATCCGTCGTCCGATTTATGAGATTGCCGCTTGCGGCTGCCCGTATAGACGATAATATTTCCGTTTTGTCGGTGCAGCGAATTATAACTCGGCGTCCGTCTAATCTGTCCGAATACTTCCAAAACGGAGAGGTCGCTCTGTATTGTCCGCTCGCTCACGCCGAACTCTCTCACCATGACCGCCACAAGAAATCTTCGCCCGCTTCGTCGCCGTATAAACTGTAAAAGTTCTTCCCGTCGCTTATTTTTATTGTTCATAAAATCCTACTTATCGTGATAATGAAATCCCGCTTGCTTATACATGCCAGAGAGCGGATATTCTTCAAAACTTCTTTCTATATATCCATGGACAAAACAAAGGGGAAATCGGCTATTTTTTTGAAATTTTTTTATTTTTAATAATGAAGTAAAAACCCTCTCATATATCCATGGACAATTTGAAACTAAAATCGGGGGTATTTTAAAAAAATGTTGCTTTTATTTTTCTTTTATTATTGCGAACGTTATGTAGTTTGAATTTTCAATGAATGAGAATGCATTCGAAAGTTCAATATGGTAATGAAAAAATATAAAATAAGTTAAAAATGCATTTTTGAGAAAAATAAAAAGGCGCTCATGCTTATTTGCCTGAACGCCTGCAAACCGATAAATACCCTTCGTTTTTATCTGATCCGTTCCTTGTTTCGGTGCTTAAAATCCGAGAAAGAGTAGTATAAAAAGGCTCTCCAGAATCAACATACTCGCTCAAAGGCTTTGTATCTCCGTCGATGTAAAAACTGTTCAAAACCTCGGTTTGCTCCGTCGTAGGAGTTCCCTCAAATATGGACGTATAAAAATGAATCGCAATTTTCTGTTCTTCCGCTTGATAGGTAAGATTTATATTTTCAGAAATATTTTCAAGCATAAAGGTACCGATCTGTCTATAAGTTACGTTATCAATATAATCATTAGAAAGATCTGCGTTTAGTTGCAAGGCTGTTTCCTTGCCGTTTGAGAAAATTTTCAAGGTGGACGGGTCGTAGTCGTTTCTCAATTCAACAGAAAATGTAATACTCGATCCCTTTTCAATTGCATTCCAATCGTAATTGCCTGTTGTATTGATTTTGACAAGAGGCGTTTCCGTATCGTCGTGGGATAAAGTTATACTATAGGTATCTTTTTGAGTGGCGTTTCCGTTGTTACACGCAACAAAAAGCACTGCACCTAAGATTGAAATTGTTGCGAGGAGTAATATTGTCAATAATTTTTTCTTCACAGATATTGCTCCTTTTCAAATCATTTATTTTTTCCGAATACTGATCAAAATTTTCAGAATCAGTTGAATAATGCGTAAAATAGCAATGATGAACTGTAATACGTATTCGACCAGATAACTGCGGAAGATTTTTTTAACGGTGACCATTTCCTCGCCGGTCAATTCGTTTTCCAGTATAACTTGCGCACGTTCCATTGCTTTCTTTTCCACGGGAATATTTAAAAGAGTTACGATAAATCCGAATAGGATAAACAGTAAACCAATACCCGCGGTAATCAAAGAAAAGAGAAGAGTCTTTAACACGAACAAATCAACCAAGAAACCGATAAGAACCAACGGTACAAATAAAATCGGTGCAAACACGCCCAGTCCCTGCAAACGGCTTCTGACGATCATTTTTGTATCGCCGTCTCTGTGTTGTTCGGCAAGCGCAACCTTCTGCGCCGCCATTGCTACTGCCGTGAGACTGGGTTTATTGATCGTACGCATACGGAGATAAACCGTTCTTTTGGTGATACTATAATGGTTTCCGAATAAAATGGTTCGTATAATACCGCATTTTTTTACCTGTACATCCGGCATTCCGTTCTGATCGAGAAGCTTGCACGCATACTCTCCGCCCGAAAGTCCCAACGAATTGTTGGTGCGGTTTCCGCGCCAATATCCGATTGCAATCACAATTTGAGCGATAAACGCCGCAATAATCGCGATACCAAGCAAAACGCCCACCGCTATGTAAGCAATTTCCAATCCGTCAATATTTGCAGCCAATAAATTTAACATTTTCTCATCCTCCCTTGCTTAAATGATTATAAAACAAACTGCAACAATAACAGCAACCCGCATCAGCAAAGAAACAAGTTTGTAAACCTTCCTCCGTCTGCACGAAGTCTTGTCATAAACGTATGCGGCGTTTTCCAATGTTGCAACCGTTCCTTCAGGCACCGTTACCGCGGCTACGGGAATACTTGACTTTTTGTTGACAAAGTGGTTAAACCGAAGCCAAATATCCTGCGTTTGCCCGCTGTCCAAAATGACATTGCAATCCAACGCATAATCAAAGCGGGAATATCTGGGAGTAAACAAGCCCAATATTCCGATAATCCAGAAGAATGCAGAATAAAGCCACCAATTCGGATAGGAAAGTTCGGGTTTACGGATTGCCCGCAAAACAATTCTTCCATCCGGCAAAACAGGGGCGTCAATATACTCTCTGCCGTTTTCTTTCCCCACTTTTAACTTTTTGTCATCTGAAAAAAGTAAAACATCCGATCTGTTTATCAAAAAAATTTTCATAGTTACCCCCTTAAATCAGTTTCATATAATATACGAGGTTAGCAATCAGAACGATAAGGACTACTAATGATACAGAAACAATTTTTCTTGTTTTATGCGTTTCGTCCTGATTCCGAACGATTACGATAAGCACAATTGCAGATAGGAACGCGCATATCCCTGCAAGAACGGGTTGAGCAATCCGATATACTTGAATGACTTGGTTCGAAAGTTCTTGTAAACCATCTAAGTTGATTTTATATAACGCTCTGAAAGAATCATTCAGCAAAAAAAGACCTAATGTTATGATTGTGACTGCTATTAAAATCAAATAATAGAAAGCCATGCCGATAGCCGCCACGCCTATGAATATTTTTGACAAAACAGGCAAAATTGCAGCAATTGCGATCAACCAATTGATACGAAGCAATGTTCGGCAAAGCCTGTCTTTGAATTGCATTTGCTGCAAAGTCTTTTCCACCATCCTCACCACGCTTTTAACTTTTGTTATATTATATCAAAAAAAGCCTTTGTTGTCAATATGGGTAAACAAGCGCATATTTTGTTAAAACTTTTATAAAATGTATGTATAGAACGCAATGATTTTGCCTTTATCGGAAGATTTTTACACCTTTTATTTACACCCAAATTACACCCATACAGAAACACATAAGATGAAAGCTACCGCGTATAACGCAAAAAAGAAAAAAAATAAGCGTTCATAGTGGACAAAACGTCTTAAAAAGGCTATAATGCACACTATAACGCTTAATTCTTATTGCTCCTAAGGGTTAATTGTGGGTTCGATTCCCGCCGGGAGTACCAAAAGAAATATCACTCGGAAAATCGCCTGTATGGGCGATTTTTTCTTTTCGTCCGCTTCCGGCAATCCGTAAGTCGACAAGTACCCGTTCTTGATTGACATTTCGGCGTCATAATACGGCAGATTAAATTCAATACGGGTTTTGTGAAAGACTCGACAATGAGTTAATTTAGTCACATTGAAATAATCTGTATAAACTTTTAATTTGTTTTGTGCCGTTTGATAAGTATCGCGCAGATAGCAGCGTTCGTTTTTTTTAAATCATTTATATTGTTATTTCAATTTCAATGGGTCGATATATTAGGCGTATTCTACAAAAATCCAAAACCGAGCCGTTGCATTTCGGCGTTCATGTATCTAATCTATATTTGTTTCGCACGGTGTTTTGGTTGTCAAACAGCCGCCGATATGATTTTCAGACGGAGAGGGTGACTGTTACGTTGCCGCTGCCGAGAATCGAACGCAACTCGGAAGCAGTTATATTTTCGATTTTGCCGAGTCGGGTAAAATTCCAACTGTTTGTGTCGTAATAAATTACGAATTGATTGCCCTGATATAGGATAAGGTCGCCTGCTTCCGTAGTAAAATATTCGTCGCTGCGCGGCAGTGAAAAACCGAGCGTGCCGACCTTTTCAAAATTGCCGTAATCTTGCATTTCTATGGTAAGGGACGATTTTTTCAAAGCCTCAAAGAGCGCAGCAGCGCTTGCATTGTCTGTCAAGCTTGCCGTAAGCGTTGTGTTTCCGACAGAAATTTTCAGCATATTTGTATCCGTTTTCAAATCAAGATTGAGCTGTTCGACAAAAGCTTTTATTTCGCTTTCTGTCGTATTTGATGAGAATCTCGTTCCGTTTTTCCAATCGGCGTTTTGTGCAAGCGGGCGGAGATTGTCCGCGCTCGAGCCGACTCCGCTGGAACCGGATGTGCAGAAGGGAACGATGGTTTTGCCCGCGAAATCATAGCTTTCCAAAAAGGTGTAGATGATTTTCGGCGCCTGTCCGTGCCAAATAGGGTAACCGAGAAAAATCACATCGTAGTCCGGCATATTTTCCACGCTGTTTGCGATTGCGGGGCGGGCGGCAGGATCGGCCTGTTCCCTGTCGGCTCTGCCGCCGCTGTAATAGTCCAAATCCGCCTCCGTGTAAGGTATTTGTGGCTGAATTTCGTGCAATGCGCCGCCCGTTTCACGGGCAATCATTTCTGCAATCTTTTCCGTATTGCCCGTACAGGAGAAATACGTCACAAGTATATTTGCCGCAGTTGTCGGAGAGGAATTTTCGTTGCCGCCGTCGCCGTCGTTATCGTCGTTGTTGTCTTTCAGGTCTGTACAAGCGCTCAGCCCGAAACACAAAAGTAAAAAAGCAAGAATGAGTGTAATTGTCTTTTTCATTTTTTTTTACTCCTGATTTGTTTTTTTTGGTAGTTGCACATGGTTTTGAAATAAATCGCATCGGTTTTTTCTCTTTTGTTACAGATTTATTTTGAAAAAGCTTTCGATTTTGTCAAAAGGAATTTTTGTTGCGTCGTCGTAAAGGTCTACATGGTTGCTGTCGGGGACGACGAGCATTTCCTTCGGCTCGGCTGCTTTTGCATAGGCGACGTCGCTGAAAAATCTGCTCTCCGCCTGTTCGCCTACAATAAAGAGGACGGGGCGGGGCGAGATTTCGTCGATATAGTGCAGCAGCGGATAGTTGATAAAAGACAAATCGCTGGTGGTTGTGAATCCGCCTCGCGCGTTTGGATGGTGACCGCGCTTTGTGGCGTAAAATTCGTAAAATTCTCGCCATATGCCCTGCATTTCGTCGGGAATGTTTTGCGTCGGTTCTTCGGGAAAAGAGGGGATATATTCGGGATAACCGTTTTCCGCGTCTTTCCAACGTTGCAAAGAAAGCCGTTCTTTGGTTGCGGCGAGCTGCTCGGGTGTTTGCCCCGCGCGCGCAGCATAACTCATGTCGTACATACTTGCCGTTACAACCGCCTTAATGCGCGTGTCCACAGCGGCCGCCGAGAGCGCAAAGCCGCCGCTGCCGCATATTCCGAGCGCGCCGATTTTGTTTCTGTCCGCATAGGGCAAAAGCCCCAAAAAGTCCACGCCCGCGGAAAAATTCTCGCTGAACATATCGGGAGAGGACACACGGCGGGGTTCTCCCGCGCTCTCTCCCATATAACAGGGGTCGAATGTCAGCGCGACGAAGCCTCGCTGCGCAAGTTGGTTTGCATACACGCAGGCTCCCTGCTCCTTTACGCCGCCGTAAGGCGCGCCTATGACTATGGCGGGATGTTTTTTTGTGTGATTTAATCCCTTCGCTTGGTATAGGTCGCCCGCAAGCGCAATTCCGTAGCGGTTGTTGTACCGCACGTGTCTTCTTTCGACTTTTTCATCGAGTTTGCAAATATAACCGCTCATACAAAATCTCCTTTTTTAAACGGATTTGACTGTTTTTGCCGGTATTCCCGCAACTACCGTCATGGGAGGCACGTCCTTTGTTACCACTGCGCCTGCGGCGATTACCGCGTTGTCGCCAATGCTAACGCCCGCCAGCACGGTGGCGTGCGCGCCTATCCACACGTTTTTTCCTATCACGATGGGCGCCGCCTTCATACTTTTCCGACGCTCGGGATTCAGGTCGTGATTGAGTGTTGCAAGCACAACCTGATGACCGATCAGAGCGCCGTCGCCTATGGTTATGCCGCCTTGGTCCTGAAAACAGCATCCGGAATTTATGAACACGTTTTTGCCTACCGTTATGTTTTTGCCGCAGTCGGTGTAAAAGGGCGGAAACAACAAAAACGATTCGTCTGTTTTTTTGCCAATCAGCCTGAAAAACAATTTGCGTATTTTTTCGGGCGAAAGATATTTTCCGTTTATTTTCGCCGTAATTTTCTGCGCGTTGCGAGCCAAAATATGCATACATCGGTGCGCGTCGGAGTCTGCGGCGATATAAGAATTTTCTTTGATAAATTCAACGTATTCTTTTGCATTCATATTTTTAAGAGTTTTAATTTGTTTTACGTCTGAAATTTTAAAACATATATCAAGCCATGTCAAATATCTATATTGAATGGCAAGTCATAGTTTGTTATTATGGATTTGTCGGTTGCGGCAAAAAAAGGGGCGTTGTTTTTAACGGATTTTAGGGGGCTAAAAATAGCGAATTTTTTTTAAATTTTCTTCGGACCGGTCTATTGACAGGCAAAAAAACGGGTGTACAATTGCGTCAGAGTGATTTTGGGGTTGTCAATCGCTTCTTGAATCCGCCCTTTGCGGAGGCGGGGAGGAGGTAAATTTATGGAACTCGGAACACTTTTCGGCGATTTTGTCGTTATGCTGATTAAAACACGCGGGTTTGCGTATTTTGTCGAGACTCTTGTCGTGGTCGTGCTTGTGCAGCTTTTGAAAAAGCTGCTGCCCAAGCTCAAAATCGACCTTACGGGAGGCTTTGACCCGTGCGTGGCTGCGCCGTTTGTTTTTGCTCTGCCAGTGGTGGCGGTAAAAATGCTGTTGGTAGACAAGACGGGATGGAGCGGGCTGCTGACCGACGCGCTGTTGGTTGACGCCGTGTCTGTCGGAGCGACTTCGGTGACGGTTTACAAGCTGTTCGCCGCTTCCGACAAGGAAAGCCTCAAAAACCTGATGAAGGACAATGTTTTCAGCCTTGTCTATTCGCAGATTTTTTTGTTTTCCGACGCGAGAGAGCGTCTGATTGACAAGAGCGTAAAGGCGGTTGATTTTGTGGCGGGAATAAAAGAGCTGGCAACCGAGCTTGCAGGCGTATACGGGGAGGACGCCGACAAGGACGGAACCGCTCTTAAACTCGGCGAGCGTATGGCGGAACTGTTTCCGTCTCTGCATTTTTCCGAAAAGGGAATTGCGGAAATGGACAGAATTTTTCAGTTGTTTTTTGCGCCCGACGAAACGGCGCCCGACGACAAATGAGCGAACCGACGCTGCGGCGCATAAAGCGCCGCAGCGCTTTTTTTGCGGTTGAAATCTACGTCGGAACACAGACGCTCCCGTAGGACAAGGCGACAGGCAAGGGAGGTCGAGCTTTGAAGAACGGTGAAAATCTGCCCGTTTCCGTTTGACATTTTTCGCAATTGCTGATATAAATAAATGATTGTAAGAAAATCGGTTTCAAGCCAATATGACGACGTTAAACAAAAAAAATTCTTTTGCAGAATATATAAAGATATATGCCATGCTGACACTTGCGGGGACGCTTATGGCGCTGGGAATCTATGTCTTCGTGCTGCCCTGTTCCGTTGTGGCGGGGGGCATAGGCGGACTGAGCAACATCCTGTATTATACCTTTAACATACCCGTGAGCATAGGCAGCATAGCGCTGAACGCGCCGCTGCTGATTGCCGCGCTGTTCAAACTCAAAAAATCATATTCAGTCAGGACGGTTTTCGCCTGCGTGGTTTATTCGTCGGTGACGCTGCTCTTTGAAAAAATAAATTTCTTTCAGTTTTCGGACAGCAGGATTATCGGCGTGGTCATGGGGGGAGCGCTTTCGGCTGCGGGCATAACGGTTGCTTACTTTGCCGGCGGCAGCAACGGAGGCAGCGAAATCGTAACCGGACTGGTCAGCGTCAAAAATCCCCACGTGGAAATGGGCAAGGTTCTGCTTATCTTCAATCTGGGGGTTTACGCGCTCGCGTTTGCGTTGCAAAGAGAATTGATGCAGGTGCTTTACTCTCTGCTGATGTCATACGTGACCTCCTTCTGCGTCAAAATTTTTATGAACGGGATAGACCCCGTGCTGAAATACACGGTTATAACCAAGAAATCGCAGGAGCTTGACGCGGAACTGTTCAAGGTTTTCAAGAGAGGCGCCACGAATATAGAGGTAGTGACCGAATACGGCGAGCCTACCGACAGAAAGGTTGTTATCGTCGTCATACAGTACCGACAGAATCAGGTGTTCAAGCGTATTTTGCGCAAGGTGGACGAGGAGTGTTTCGCATTTTGCACTTCGATAAACACGGTGTTGAACAAGCCCGATTTCAATAAGAGATACAAATAATATGAAAGAAAAAAAGAGCTTCAAAAAAATATTCAAGCTGGCGTCTACCATTTTTCTTGCCGCGCTGTTCCGCGCGGTGAGTATACAGCTTTTTCTGCTGCCAAACGCGATAACTCTCGGCGGAGCAGTGGGCGTTGCGTCCACGCTGTCCTGGCTTTTCAAGGATACGCTGCCCGACCTCATGGGGGCGTTTCTCGTGGTGATTAACATCCCGCTTGTAATCATCAGCTATTTCAAAACGGGCAAGAAATTCGCGCTGAAAACAGGCATATGCCTGTTGCTTATGGGGGGAATGATGGAGCTTCTCGGGCTGTTCGACGTTGCGTCCCTGGTGGGCACTGTCGGCGCGGGAGAGGACAAGGTGCTTTTCGCTCTTATCGGCGGCGTGCTGTGCGGACTGAGCCTGCCCATGATGCTGTCTATTCAGGCGTCGACGGGCGGCTCGGACATAGTTGCGCTTTTGCTCCAAAGACACAAGCGCGGAACAAACTCCATGCGCGTCATTCTTTACATAGACCTGGCTACCATTCTGGTTGCCGCTCTTGTTTCGCAGTTTTTCATCAAGGGCGAAGGCTTTGACGGCTTTTCGGTGTTCGTGTATTCGATAGCCACGCAAATCGCAAGCGAAATCGTGCAGGAAATGATTTACAAAGGTTATTCCTCGGCAATGGGGCTAAATATCGTCACCTCCAAGCCCGTCGAAGTGTCTGAGGCGCTCAAAACCAAGCTCGGAAGAGGCGTAACCAACATACGGGTGGAGGGCGCGTATTCGCACGAGGAAAAAACAATGGTTATGTGCGTCATCTACAAGCGGCAGTTGAACCGCGCAAAGCACATAATCAAGGAAACGGACGAAAACTCCTTTGCAACCGTGTTTACGGTAAGAGAAGTAGTGGGCAAGGGGTTCAAAAATACGGAAACAGAGCTTGAAGAGGATATACAGATAGATATCGACGACAAAATGTCCAAAAACTCCTGATTTGCGCGTCCTGGACGGGACGCGCTTTTGTGTTGCAAGTCAGTTTGCGGAGTCGGTAAACCGTCTCAAAACGCATTGTCAAAAATTGTTAATTTTTTGGTTCGTTTTGTATTGACAAAGCGTGCGGCAGGGCTTATAATTATATCGATAAAAATTTATCGATAAACGGACGGGACAATGGAGCAATCGAAATCTATTTCCAAAGCCACATTAATAAGACTGCCGGGATACCTTCGTTTTCTCAAAACCTCCAATCTCGGCGGAGAGGATTACATTTCCTCCACCACGATTGCGGAGGGGCTTAATCTCAACCCCATTCAGGTGCGGAAGGACCTTTCTCAGGTGAGCGTAGCCGACGGCAGACCCAAGCTCGGCTTCAAGGTAAGCGAGCTTATTTCCGACATGGAGAATTTTCTCGGCTACAACAACACGAAGGAGGCAGTGCTCGTGGGGGCGGGGCTTTTGGGAAAAACTCTTTTGTCGTACAACGGCTTTTCCAAGTACGCGCTTGAAATAGTGGCGGCCTTCGACGTCAATCCGGAGCTTGTCGGAAAAACAATCAACGGCAAGCAGATTTTCCCCATGAGCGAGCTTGCGCATATAGTGAGGCGCATGAACATAAAAATGGGTATAATAACCGTTCCCCGAATCTGCGCGCAGGAGGTCTGCGATTTGCTTGTGGGGGCAGGCGTCAGGGGAATATGGGATTTTGCGCCCGTGCATTTGGACGTGCCCGATTACGTGGCAATCAAATACGAGGATTTAGCGACAAGCTTTCTGGTTTTAAGCAATCAGCTGTCGAAAAAATTATCAGAAGAACAAGGAGAAAACAAAAATGACGATTAAGGTGTGTGTGGGCAGCTCCTGCCATTTGAAAGGCTCTTATGACGTGATTGAAAAGCTCAAAGAGGTTATCGACAGGTACGGCGTCGCGGACAAAGTGGAGCTTATGGCGAGCTTTTGTCTGGGCAATTGTCAGAACGGCGTTTCCGCTACCTGCGACGGCGAGCTGCTGAGCAATCTGAGACCGGAAAACGTGGAAGAGGTGTTTTTGCGCGACGTATTTCCCAAGCTGGAAAAATAACGCGGAGGTGAAAAATTATGGGACAGTATCTCGAATTTAAGCCGAGCAGCTGCAAAAACTGCTACCGCTGTCTGCGCGAGTGCCCCGTAAAGGCGATTAAGGTGGTGGACCAAAAGGCGGTCATCATGGAGGAGCTTTGCATCCTGTGCGGAAAGTGCACCTTTGTCTGCCATCAGAACGCCAAGTACGTGCACGGCGAGCTGGAGGAGGTCAAGCGTCTGCTCAAAAAAAATAAAAGGGTGTATGTTTCCGTCGCGCCGTCCTTTGTTTCAAGCTTCGGAATAGAGGATTTCGAGGTGATGAGAACCGCGCTCAAAAGACTCGGCTTTTTCGACGCGGAGGAAACGGCGCTGGGCGCGGCTGCCGTCACGGAAAAGTACGAGGAGCTTTTGAATAGCGGAAAATACCGCAACCTCATTTCGTCTGCGTGTCCCGCGGTAAACAGGCTGATAGAAATTTATTATCCCAAAGCGTTGCCTTTCCTTGCTCCCGTAGACACGCCCATGGTCGCGCATGCCAAAATGATAAAGAAACGCGACAAGGACGCGGTGGTTTTGTTTGTGGGACCCTGCATAGCCAAAAAGCGCGAGGCGCGCGAGAGCGTTCTTATCGAAAACGTGCTCACCTTTGAAGAGCTTGAAATGTTTTTCAAGAGCGAGGGCATAGACCTTAAAAATATTCAAGCGGAACTCAAAAATGAAGAACGCGGCGCGGAGGGAGAGCTTTCCGCGAGGAATTATCCCATCAGCCGCGGCATAATAAAATCCTTCAAGGACGCGAGGAGCGACTACGAATACATAGCGGTGAGCGGAGTCACAAACGTAATGCAGGCTCTCGAAAGCGTGGACGACCTGTACAACGTGTTTTTGGAGCTTAACGCCTGCGACCACGCCTGTATAAACGGTCCCTGCGCGGTTAAACGCGCGGGCGGCGTTGTGAGGGCGAACATAGCGGTCAGAAATTACGCGCACAAGGGGGACGGCGAGCTTAAACCGGACTCTGAAGGAATAGATTTAAGCTGCAACCATTACGCCCTGAACAATGCCAATCTGTTTGTGCCCGAGCGCGAAATCAAAGCCATTCTTGCCAAAACGGGCAAATTCAGACCGGAGGACGAGCTGGACTGCGGCGCGTGCGGATACGACACTTGCAGGCAGAAGGCGTGGGCGGTTGCCAACGGCTTTGCGGACGTGGAAATGTGTCTGCCCTACGTCAGGGAGCGCGCGGAGAGTATGTCCAACGAGGTTATCATGAACAGCCCCAACGGAATCGTGGTCATAGATTACGACCTGAAAATTCAGGATATAAACCGCAAGGGCATGGAGCTGTGGGGAATCGACGACAGCTGCAAGGGCAACAACCTCGTGGATTACTTCAATCCCACGGACTTTATCCTCGCGATAAGCGAGAACAAAAACCTGGTGCGCAAAAAGGTCAAGGTCGACAAAACGGGCAAATACGCCGAAATGCACATTGTGCTTTTGCCCAAGCATAAGGTTATGTTCGCCATTATGAAAGACATAACCGAAAGAGTCAATTACGACAGCAAGCTCAACTCGGTAAAGCTGGAAACGCTGCAAACCACCGACGACGTTATCAAAAAGCAGATGCGCGTGGCGCAGGAAATAGCTTCGCTGCTCGGAGAGACAACTGCGGAAACCAAGGTTGCGCTTCTCAAGCTGAAAAAGACTTTGTCACAGGACGAAAAGGAGGACTGACGCAATGGCGTTTTACCTCGAAAGCGGTTACACCTCTCTCAACAAAAAGGGAGAGGAGCTGTGCGGGGACAAGGTGGAAAGCGTTGTCAACGGCGACTACACGACGCTGGTGCTTGCCGACGGCATGGGCAGCGGCGTCAAAGCCAACATATTGGCTACGCTTACCTCCAAAATTCTCTGCACTATGGTCGCGGAGGACATTCCTCTCGACGAATGTATAGAAACCATAATTCAGTCGCTTCCCGTGTGCAAGGTAAGAGGAGTTGCTTACGCCACGTTCAGCGTGATTCACTTAAACCGCAACGGCGAGGGGTATCTGGTGGAGTTCGACAATCCCCAGGCGATTTTCGTGCGGGACGGAAAGTGCGGCGACCTCGAAAGAGAAGAGTTGAACGTGTTGGGAAAAAAGGTTTACAAGTCGGCGCTTAAACTTAAAGAAAACGACGCCGTTTTGGTCATGAGCGACGGCACAATCCACGCTGGCATAGGCATGCTTCTCAATTTCGGCTGGGAGAGAAAGGAAATCAAGGCTTATCTCGACAACGCCTTGAAGCCGGATATGTCCGCACGGTGTATGGCGTGGTTGCTTGCCAACGCCTGCAACGACCTTTACATGGACAAACCGGGAGACGACACCACGGTGGCTGCCGTCAAGCTGCGCAGGGAGCAGAAGGTCAACCTCATGATAGGGCCGCCGGTAAACAAGGATATGGACGAGGCGGTCGTCAACGAATTTATGAGCGGCGACACAAAGAAGGTTGTCTGCGGCGGAACAAGCTCTCAGATTGTGGCGCGCTGTCTCAAAACCGAGGTGAGAGCGGCGTTCGAGTTTCCCGACAAGGACGTGCCGCCAATAGGTTACATAGACGGCATAGACTTAACGACGGAGGGCGTGCTCACCATGCGGCGGCTGCTCACTCTGTCGCAGGAGTATCTGTCGGAAAAGGATTTGCATCCCAAGTTCTTTGCAAAGCGCGACGGCGCGTCGCTGCTTGCGGATATGCTTTTTGAAAAAGCCACCCACGTCAACTTTTTCGTGGGGCAGGGTGTGAACGCGGCGCATCAGGAGCTGCCGATTGACATAACAATGAAGTTGAAGCTTGTGGAGTCTCTTACAAAAAATCTGGAAAAAATGGGAAAGACCGTTTCGGTCAAATACAACTGAAATCGTCAGGCGGTGATTATTATGAGAATTTTCGATACCAACGTACAGGAAATAAAATACAAGACCTTAAAAGAGGTAATCAGGAGCGCTTACGAGGGAAATTTGCAGAGCGCCGCGCTTGACATACCCAAAAAGCTTGCGCCCGGTCCCAAGCCGGAGCTGCGCTGCTGTATTTACAAGGAGCGCGCCATACTCGGAGAGCGCGTCAAGCTGGCGATGGGCGGCGACAGGGACAACCCCAACGTGGTGGAGGTCATACGCGAGGCGTGCGACGAGTGCCCCGTAAGCGGCATTCTCGTAACTGACGCGTGCAGAGGCTGTTTGTTCCACCGCTGCGCGGACGAGTGTCCCAAGGGCGCGATTACCATCGTCAATCATCGCGCGGTCATCGACAAGGAAAAGTGCATAGAGTGCGGAAAGTGCACTCAGGTGTGTCCTTACAACGCGCTCATACATCAGCATCGCCCGTGTATGCGCAGCTGCAAGGTCAACGCCATTTCCATGGACGCCGACAAAAAGGCGGTGATTGACAACGACAAATGCGTGTCGTGCGGCGCGTGCGTATATCAGTGCCCGTTTGGCGCAATCATGGACAAATCCTATGTCCTTGACGCCATCGATATACTCAAAAAGTCCGACGGCAACAAAAATTACAAGGTTTACGCAATCATTGCGCCGAGCATAGTGAGTCAGTTCAAGTATGCCAAAATCGAGCAGGTCGTCACGGGCATACACGAGCTTGGCTTCCATCAGGTGGTGGAGGCGGCGCTCGGCGCGGACATAACGCTCTACCACGAGGCGAACGAATGGAAGGAAAAAGGATTGATGACGACCTCCTGCTGTCCTTCTTTCGTAAAGTATATCGAAAAATATTTCCCCGATATGGTCAACCTCATCAGTCACTCCGTGTCCCCGATGGTGGAGACTGCCAAGCTGATAAAAAAGGTTGACTCCACCGCGAAAACCGTCTTTATCGGACCGTGCGTCAGCAAAAAAGGCGAATACAAGCTGGACAAGGCGAAGGATTGGATAGATTGCGTGATTTCTTTCGAGGAATTGCAGGCTTTTCTTGACGCGCGCGACATAAACGTAACCGTGCTCGGCGAGACCGCGTTGGACAACGCAAGCTTTTACGGCAGAATTTTCGCAAAAAGCGGCGGCATAGCGCAGGGTATTGCGGACGTTGCAAAGGCAATGGGCATAGAGGGAGTAAAGCCCGTAAAAATGGACGGTCTGGAACAGTGCAAAATCGGGCTTACCAAACAAAAATTCGGCAGAGGCGACGGAAATTTCTATGAGGGCATGGCTTGCGTGGGCGGCTGTCTCAACGGTCCGCTGTGTCTGACGCACGGTCCCAAAAACGTGCAGGACGTGGACAGATACGGCGAAGAAGCAAAGGAAAAGGATATTTTCAACTCCGTCAAGCTGTACGAGCTGAACAAATAACCGCGTCGCAGGCTTATTCGCTTGACGACTTTCAAAGAAGCGGACATTCAAGCGTCCGCTTCTATGTTTTTAACTAGATGCAGAAATGAAAAAACCGAACATAGCTTTGTTGCGGATTTCACCGTGCGGCAGTGCGGAGGAAAGTCGACGAGCCGTTTGTAAAAGAGGAGGACAGACGCGTCAAAAAGGGGCGGCGGTTTTCAAAAATAAACCAAAAGAAAACAATTTTCATTTTTTGTCAAAATGTTTGGCAAAAACGACATTTTGTAGTATAATGTAGCTGAAACAATGAAATATATCTTTTACGGAGTATATTTATGAGTCGCAAAGACGGAAAATGGGCAAAGTACATTTATCCTATGCTGCAAATGACGCCGCATATCATGCCGCACAGGTGGGATTCCGCCAACTATGCGCGGGCGGACGTCAGGTGCGATTATTTGGACAGGTTTATAGCCAATCAGGCTGAGAAGGGCGAGCACTTTACTTACAACGACATTCTTATCGCCGCCATAGTGAGGATGTATTCGGAAAGAATACAGATGAATCGTTTTGTCGTCGGCAACAAAATTTACGACAGGTACGACCTGACGATCGCTTTCGCAGTCAAAAAGGTGCTCAAAGACAACGCGAGCGAGACGGTTGTCAAGGTGAATTTCGACGGAAGCGAGTCGATTTTTGACGTGAGGGACAAGCTTAAAGCCGCCTTCGAGGACAATTCGGGCAGCAAGGTCAACAACGACCTTGATTTGTTTATGAACAAGCTGCTCAAATTGCCCGCCTGGCTCCTGCGCTTTTTTATGAGCTGCGTCAGGTGGGCGGACAGGCACAACATACTTGCCGGCTCTCTCGTAGAGTTGAGCCCCTTTCACAACAGCTGCTTCGTGACTTTTTTGAAATCCATAAAATGCGATTTTATCTATCATCACGTTTACGAGTTCGGCACCACGGGGCTTTTCGTGGCTATGGGCAAGGAGAAAAAGGCGGCGATTGTCAACGAAGCAAACGAAATCATACCCGGCAAGGTGATGACGGTGGGGCTGACTATGGACGAGAGAATCGCCGACGGACTTTATTACGCCAATACACTCAGATATTTCACGACTTTGATGTCCCGTCCCGAAATGCTGCTCAAAAGGACCGAGCCAAAGTTTACCAAAGAGCTTGTCAACGAGCGTCACGACAGACTCATGGAGGAAAACAGGCAGTATATGCGCGAAATCAAGGAGCGGCTCAAAAGAGAAAAGAAAGAGCGAAAAGCCGCGAAAAAACACAAATAAGGAATGGAGCGTTTTAAATCCGCCCGCAAAATCATAGTATTTTGCGGGCGTTTTTTTTTACGCTCAAAATTTTGAAGGATAAAGTTAAATTAGAAAAAATCAATCGAAAGCAAAAATTATCGAACAGACATATAATGTCGTAAAATAAATGATTTTGTAAATTAAAAGCGAAAAACGACTTTAAAAGTAGATTTAGGCGTATGAAATCATGAAAATAAACAATAAAATTACACATCGGAGATGTGTAATTTACAAAAAAAAAAAAACGATGAAAACAAGTTGACAATGTGAATTACATTTGCTACAATTTT
>OMGY01000787.1_pt1 | contig 33930 bp, 28 predicted proteins | sample 1674461 | NCBI WGS metagenome assembly OMGY01 (sample SAMN05578579, study PRJEB25193) | human gut metagenome | biome: Human Microbiome; feature: human-associated habitat; material: feces | host: Homo sapiens | place: USA:Birmingham | reverse complement strand
TCTGGGCTGGTTTACTGCTGATGGTTATTGACCGGAATTTTGAGAATTGCTATAATTTTCTGCGGGAGCATCCAGGCACTTCTCTTATCATCATTGACACGCTCCAGAAGGTGCGTGAGGTCGGCGGGGACAACTACAGCTACGCCAACGATTATCAGATCATCACTCGGTTGAAAGCGCTGGCGGATCGCTATGGCATCTGTCTGCTTCTTGTCCATCACACCCGAAAACAGCAGTCGGACGATAAGTTTGATATGATCTCCGGCACCAACGGACTGCTGGGTGCAGCGGATGGAGCATTTCTGCTCACCAAAGAAAAACGCACTGGTAATGCCGCTTGTCTTGATGTATCCGGAAGAGATCAGCCGGATCAGCGGCTGCACCTTTTCCGCAACGAGGAAACCCTTGCGTGGGAGCTGGAGCGTGTGGAAACGGAGCTTTGGAAAGCGCCGCTGGAGCCGCTGCTGGAACAGGTTTCAGCTTTTCTTTCTTCGGCTGGTAAGGATTGGGCGGGAACGCCCACAGAGCTTTCGGCACTTCTCGGCGTGGATATGAAGCCCAATGCCCTGACAAGGCGGTTGAATGTCAACGCCGGACGGCTGCTGAATGAGTACGGCATCCGATATGAAAGCAGCCGCAATCGGAACGAGCGCACTGTAAAGCTTGCAACGACAGAGCGATCGTGACGATATGTGACGGTGTGACGATATTTCTATGAGCGGGTGCGGTATCAAAAATACCGTCACCATCGTCACACACCGTCACAGAAGTTTCGGCGGGGTGCAGGGTGACCTTTTCAAAGGGCAGCCCTGCTGGGGAGGCAACCGCAGTTGCCGGGGCAAAGCCCCGGCACAGAGGCAGTATTCGATGTACCGCCTCTGTGCAAGCTCCCTCGGAGAGCGCAAACAGCATCTTTTGATAGCCGCAGGCTGTCAAAAGTGCTTTTGCGTTACTCTTGACAAGAGTAACAGAACCCCGGCTGCGGCCGGAGGGTGAAAGGAAGTGAGATTTTATGAAGAGAACGATCAGTGCTGAAGTCGGTAAAGGCTCTGTCAATCACAACAGCCGCAAATTCAAAGCTGAAAATGTAGACGGAAGCCGCACGCACCTGAACATTGATTATTGCAACGAGCGCATCCAGACTGTATACCACCAGCTTTTCGATAAGGCTCTGAAACGGTACAACGAGAAGCAAGCCCGTGCAGACCGGCGCATTCCGAACTACTACGAGAAAATTCGCTCCGGCAATCAGGAGAAGCCCTTCCACGAGATCATCCTACAAATCGGAAACAAGGAGGATATGAGCGCCACCGGCGAATATGCGGAATTGGCTCGGCGGGTACTGGACGAATATTATCAGGGCTTTCAGGAACGCAATCCCAACCTCCGGGTGTTCTCGGCACATCTCCATATGGACGAGGCCACACCACACATCCACATCGACTTTGTGCCGTTCACCACCGGGAGCAAGCGAGGGCTTGATACCCGTGTATCGCTGAAACAGGCGCTGGCAGCGCAGGGTTTCAAGGGCGGCACACGAGGCGCTACCGAGTGGGCGCAGTGGGTACAGTCCGAAAAGGAGCAGCTTGCCGCCGTGATGGAGCGGTATGACATCCAGTGGGAGCAGAAAGGGACGCACGACAAGCACCTCTCTGTTCTGGACTACAAGAAGCAGGAACGAGAGAAAGAACTCGCTGTACTGGACACCACACTTGCCGAAAAACAGGACGAGCTGAAAACGGTACAGAATCGGATCGACAACTTCGGTCAGGGTACGCAGTCTATTGAAAAGCTGGAGCAGCGGATTGAGTCGGATGCAGAGTTTCAACTCCCCGATCCCCCCACTCTAATAACCGCCAAGACCTATAAGCAGCGGTTTGTTGACCCACTCATTAAGAAATTGAAAGAGGTTATCCGAGAGGGGTTCTACCACTATTATAAGGCATTGGACAGCTATCACCGGCTGAACACCACCAACGGTCGGCTCTATCGGGAGAACGAGCATCTGACCGCCGCCAATGATCGGCTCAAGGTAGAAAATGATTCTCTACGCTCAGAGCTGAAGGATTTTCGTTTCCTGCGGAAGGTTCTCGGCAGTCGGCAGATCGACAACCTGATCACACAGGCAAAAGATATGGAACAGCAGCGAAAGCAAACCCAGCACACAAGGCGCAGAAATACAAATTATGAAAGGTAGGAACAGACAATGACAAAGACAATTTTTGAGGAAATGGGCGGTACTTATACGCAGGTCGGAGATTATCTTCTCCCTGATCTGAAGCTGCCCGAAGAAGATCAGCAGCCCATCGGCGTGTGGGGTCAGCGGCACTGGCGTTACCTGAAGGAGCATCGCCGGGCAACCTATGCGACCCTTCTTACAAGCGGCAAGTTAAATGGTTATCTTGCCGACATCGACCGTCAGGCGGAGGAACTATTCTCTCGGCTGGTAAAGCAGATGGCCGAGGCGGAAGGTATCACGGAGCATCTCAAGGCAGACAACCAAATGGAGTGGGTCAGAAGGATGAATAACATCCGAAACAGGGCTATGGAGATTGTAAATAGCGAACTAATTTATAGGGTATAAGCGCAACGGCGGCAGGGTGGGAATCCATGCCGCTGGTTTTATTGGTTTTGTATATCATCTGTAATTTTGATTTCTCCGGATACTATCTCTGGCGAATTCTTGGATGTAATCGTGTATGGTATACCATCGAAAAGGTCTTTGACAAAAATAACTGAAGGGAATGCGATTATTGTATTATGCTTAATATAATCATATTTTAATTTTACAATATACTTTTCCCCCTCATCAAAGCACGAATAACAAAATACATCAGCAAGTTCACTCTCAAAATCATTACTGTAATCTGGAGTATGTCCAGGAAAGATGGAAGGCATAGAAACACGAGGAGAAAATCTTCTGTTCGTCACAATGGAGGAGTCGTAATCCGAATACATTGATGTACTGCATATACCAAATATCTCGCTCATATTAAAGTCGTTCAGAAGATAACCCATCTCATCGTTGTTCAGCTTTGGGAATTCGCTTATAGGCAGTAAGCTGCCTTTTGGTATAGTGAGAGATATTTCTATATCTTCATCAACATCTGTCCCGCCATTCTGGAGAGCAAGCTTTAGGCACTTTTTATCAGTAAAAGCACATTCTATAGGCGCCCATTCTAATGCTTTTGAGATCGTTTTCAAGAGTTTTTTAATAGCGTCGTATTTTTCTTCTTCCGCATCTGTTCCATTAAGCGAATATCCGCCCATTATACCTGTTGGTACGCTACTCTGTGATAGGTTTCCAAGGATGAAAAAATCTTCCGCAATGTTGATTTTTAGTTTTTCAGCCACAGAGTATATTATTTTTCGTTCATCTTCGCTAATCTCGACAGGCTTATTAAAAGCAAATGTGTATTTTGCAATTTTTCCTGGCAATTCAACACGTTTCTCTAATTTTCGGGCAGAAATATCATCAAAAAGAGCACGGATTTTCTCCAAGTACTTACTTATGGTCATTTCAGTATTTGGAACAAAACTAATTATTGGGGCTTCATCACTGATATGTTGGCATTGATCTATACCTACAACCTTTAATTCAGAATGACGTTCACTCTTAACTTCAGCAACTCTCTTTTCACTTAAAAAGTATTGGGACAAATGTGCAAAGAACATTGTTCTGAATTCTTCGTCCGTTGAATATGTGAAGTAGATTCCTCGGTCTTTGTATTTATCACGAAATGCTTGAACCTTCTTGTAGCTTTCTCCATTCATTTGCGACGGAGAAAGAGGCTTGTCCGAGAAATACATAAATACCTGTTTGCCGGAAGAGAGCATAATTTCTACTTCTTCCTCTGTGCCGGAGCCGTATTCATCGGTGGGGGTTCCAAAACGTGTCCACAAAATGGCAACTGCGGCATCACAATCATTTACGAATTGCCCATTTAGCAGCGCTTGCGGTTTTCCGCCTGACTGTGCATAGGAGTTTTTACGCCAATGCTTTGTCCGAATGCTTATTCCCAACACATCAGAAAACTGAGTATTAAACTGCGATACTGCATCCTCGATAATAGAAATCTCACTTGCGATATCTCCAGGACACGAAATGAGAAGATCATATTGAACAACATTTTTAGGCATATATTCACCTCATATGCTATCTTCACATAGTAATTGCTTTATAATGTAAACTAAAGAGGGAAATAGTCCACTTTTTATAAAAGTTATACTATCGATAAAAGTTTTACGGTATTATTTACCTTGCTCTCGACAACTTTCATATACTGCTTCATAAACGCATAGTCAGGATCACCATTCTCGTTTGCAGGCAGCGTTATTCTGTCCTCCTTGAGCAAATCAGGGAACATACCGTAATTATACGAATACTTTTCTGCTATTGGCTGCAAACACGATGTAATGAACAGGCAGGCGTACTCATCGATGCCTCTGGTGTCGATATAATACATATCTCTTCCGGATATCCATTCGGATTGCTGGTAAAAGAATGTTGCATTTTCAGCGCCGAATGAAATTACTTTTGCAGGGTTAACATTACTATTCGGACGCTCAACATAGTATTTAACGCCGTTGTTAAACTTGCTTCTGACGACATAGGGGATTCCTGCGGGATTTTCCTTGACCTCGCGGGTGTGATAGACCACTGGCTTCACAATATTTGGAAAAATATCCTTGATCCTATACGTTTTCCAGCTTTCAAATTCAGCATTTCTCGATTTTAAAAAGCGCTTTGCTGACTGCAATTTAGTCAGCGAAGCGCTGACTGCAATTTCCTGATTTTTCATATATGATTCCATATATGAAAAATCAGGTTGATGATTATCATCAACAGGAAGCAAAATGCAGTCTTTCTCCATATCTTCTTTTTTCCACTTGTCAATAAATGCGTATTTTTCTCCTGCTTGTTTTAGTACTGGTATTATGAAAAGTGCAATGTACTTGTTTAAGGCAAACTTCGGATATAAAACATTCACATCATCAGATGCCCAGAAAATCTTGTCTTGATAAAACGCTTCCCCGACCGAACCGTTATACGTAATAGTAATTGTATTTTCTGGATGAATATGTTCGTCGTTCGCTATATGCGCTGTTATTCCATTATTTACAGCGCTTGCCCCGATGAAGTTTATGTTACCATCCCTCATATTTGCTTTCGTTAACCGGGTTCCTTTGACGACAGAAAAAAGCATACTTATCGGAAAGGCCTCCCATTTGGAAGTATCAATTTTGCCCACTGCAATCACCTCCGTTTTTCAGCACAATTGAAACATAATCATCTGTCGATTCCACAGAACTGCTATACAGCACCTTAGTCAGCAGTTTTTCGCCAAATTCCTTAACATCAATGCCCTCTTTGAACATCAGATAATCCATCATCGTTTTTGAGAAGTCCTCATCGCTGATTTCGAATGCCTTTTCGGGCATTTGGTAGCTCAAATGTTCAGACGGCTTGATCCATTGAATCGTGTCGCTTCCAGATTGCTTTCTGATAATTTCAACCCATTCATCCTCGATTGCCTGCCAGCGGTCTTTGATGTCTTGACGCCCCTGATTTTTTACTGTTTCAAGGCCGTCATTCTCTATGTAGCAGGCGAAAATTTCTTTCCCGCTTTGGGGTACTCCAGCCTCAAAAATGAATATTGAAGTTGTGACACCCTCAGAAAACACTTTTTCAGGTAGTTTAATAATTTTTTCAAGGGTACTGTGTTTCAGTAGCTTAGAGCCTTTCCTATCCTTTTCGAGCTTTTTGTCCGGAAGAATGAAAGCACACTTTGTATGTTCTGGAACATTTTTCAGAACATTTCCGACAATGGTAAGGCACCCATATTTCGATTCAAACGGCGGGTTCATAAGGACTTTCGTTATCTGCTTTGACTTTATCCAATCACACGCTTGCTGGGTTCGGCTGTCAAGTTGTTCCAGATTTGTCTTGCCGTCCTTATGGATCAGCATATTGGCACAAGCGAGTGCAAATATTTCTCGATCAAATTCGATACCAAACAGCTGAGTCTTCTTGATGTCGGACGCCTTTTTTGTGTTCACGCCGCCAGATTCTTTAATCATATTGCACATAGCCTTGACGAGAAACGCGCCCGACCCACACGCTGCATCGAGAATTCGGTCATTCTGATTTACGTTTATGAGCCGATACATAAAGGATGTAATATGATCTGGTGTAAAAACCTGTCCACTTTCCGACTTTTTCTTGTATCGGTTGAATTCATTAAAGAAAATACCCATTACGTCTTCTCCGTTCCAATAGTCCGAATTGACGCAATCAGATATTTCAGAAACCCACTCAATAAAGTTATTGATGGCCTCTTGGTTTGTCGTATTGTTCATTTTGATTTCAGAATATACTTCAATCAAAATATCGAGTTTAAGGTTTTGCTTTCGGTCGTCCTCCAATGACTTTGACAATGTGCTGAGAATGGAATTTTTCATCAGGGTAAAGTCCATTCCCTGTATAAGGAGAGCGCCATATCTCTTGCCAACAAGGGCGCAAGCGGTAAAAATCATTCGATGGTACAAATTCTTAATACCGAAGTCAATGTGTAAACAATCATTGATTTTCTTAGTCAGATTGTAAATACGCTGCTTGTCTATTGCGTTTTTTGTGCACAAGGACAAGTAATACGTTTTATCCTGCAGTGTAGGTGCAGCATCAGATAATTCGCTGTTATTTAGGAAAACTCGCACATCAGTGCCATTGTACAGAATGCCGATTACCTGCGTGTATTTTGTGAGAACAATATTGCAGTTCTTCGCAAGCTCATCTTCCCATTTTTGCAGGGATATATCTTCTGCCTCTGATTTGGTCTCCAAGATAATTGCAGGAGCGTTTAAGTCATCAGGAAGATACCAACCATCCGGCTTATCAATAACTCCCTTGAATCCGAGCTGATTAAATGTTGTGATTTGCCCGGTGCCTTGTTGAACCTTCGCTTCCGTTTTATCAAAGCCCAAGGCAATCTTTGCTCCATCCCGGACTTGATCCTCGGTTTTGTATGATACTTTTGCCATAATATTATATCCCCCGTTATGGATTCGTCGTAGAAATTCTACGCCCAGATTTGCTTTTCCACTAACCACTTTAAATGAAAACCGGTGTTTTTTACCGATGCTTTGCACGGTTCTGTCAAAAAAACTTGTATCGTTCTCAGAACTGTGCTGAAATCATCGGTCTTTGTGTCAATTTTTCGGCAGAATGCTTTCCACTTCTTCCGCATTGCATCGTCGCTGCCAAAGGCCATGACCTGCTCAAACTGCTCCACCGTGAACTTGTGTCCACGGTTTTCAAAGGTCTTTTTCAGTGCTTCCGTCAGCGTTGCACCGTTGAAATCGAACTTGTTTGCAAGATAATAGAGATCGTAATAATTCTTCATCCGACTGGAAAACTCCATCAGGCTGAGGATCGCATCCAGCTTCTCAGCAACAGTCGTTTCCAGCGAATATGTGTTGACCGTCGGCGCTTCAAAACCATCAAGCTGTGTCGGTATCTTCCTCTTTTCCTGCCTGGGCACGATGACATCTCCTACGCCGAAATCAATGCCAAAAGGAGTTTTTGTGTTCTTTATCCTTGCTACGAGGGAAGCGCCAATACCGGCGTACTTCTTTGCCACAGCAATGGGAGCCACATTTTTGATTTCAAATGTGATAAAATCGTTGCTGGTTTCGGTTGCAATGATCTCCTCCAATATCGCTTTAAGCTGTTCCGGTGTATTAGGCATCTTTCTGAGTAGAAAATCAACATCCGCCGTAACACGGCTATCAAAATTCGTGAGAGAATAGAGGAACAGTCCGCCTTTAAGAACCAGATTTTCTGCATATTTTGACTTTTCCAGACGGCGCAAGAACTCTTCCTGGCAGAAAAGCTGCAAGCAGAGCTGATAGCTTCTGCCGCTTTGCGCAGCTTTGTTTTTGAGCCGTGCAAGCACGGATGCAGCCACGTCAGCCATTCAGCAGCACCTCCATCACACTCATCATTTTCTTATAAACACCCATTTCCTTTGCGTATTTGGAAAGGTTGGAAAGGTTTTTCTTTTCATCCGCCACATAAGCATTGACGGCTTTGTTGAATATCTCATTATCCAGCTTCGTGCGGTACTTGAAGCAGTCGCAGACGGTGCGTTCACGGTCATAGACTGGAAGTGTTACGCCATTGAAGGTGCCAGTTGTTTCCCCCAGGTGATACATCGGATTCTGCACATAATACGCTTTCACCGGCACTTCCGTCTGAATCGCCTTCACCGTTCTGGAATAAGAGCGTGGGACGGCAATCGACCATTCTCTGGGCGCAAAGTCGCTATAGCCGTAGTAGAACAGAGCTGATTCAACACAGATGACCCCGTACGTCATCAGTTTCGAAAGGATAAGCTCCTCTTTGGGCTCGTCTCCGACGGCCAGCTTGTAATACCCCTTTTTCACACGCTCGAGATACCCCTGCCTACAAAGCGCATATACATCCTGGTCTTTGAGTCCGGCAGAAATAAAATCCGATTTCTTTGCAATTTCTCCGATGGCATCAAAAACTTCGTTGACAATATTGTACTTGCTCAACCTGTCACCAACTTTCTGCACGCAATATTTACATTATGCGTGTTTATATTATAATGCCCAAGCTCCCAAAAATCAATATGCTTTGCACGCTTTTCGAAAATATTGCGTGTAAATTTTGAAAAGCGGTATTGCAATTCAAAGAACACTGCGCTATAATATCCATACAGATTGGGTCTACACCAACCTATCTGCCTGACAACACAATGACAACAGGAATTATGATACACCGTAATTCTTGGATAATCTAAGTAATCCTGATAATCGGAGCCAAACCATCTATACAAAATCGTTTAGGTCACGGTTTCAGGAAGCGAGTGGGAATAATACCAGAAAGGCTGAAAAGCCTTGAAAACACGCACTTTTTCAAAACAGGATTGCCTGTTTGATAGCAAAATGATAGCAGCCGCGGCGTTTGTGCTATTCTGATGTGTCGGATGGCGCGAATGGCTTGCGGGTGCTGGAATATAACTTTATAGGATGAAAAAGGCTCTGCTGACTTCCGTGAAGGAAGAACGGCAGAGCCTTTTGCTATTACTCGGATTGATTTGTAGGGAAATTGGTGAATATATCGGGGGGATATGGTGCCAGTGACCGGTACCTCATTTGTGCGGTGTTGCCTTAAAATTTTACCATTGAGAGTATTGACAAAATAGAGGAACTTATGTACACTAAATATGAAGTTCAACCGTTCAAATTTAATATGAAGATGGAGAGATACTATGAAGAAGTGGTACGCGAAGTCAAAGCGTCCCGGACGCAAGCAGGTGGAGGTGAAGGAACATCTTTGCGCGGTGGGAGAATTGAGCAAAGAGTATGGAAGACAACTGGGCATGGAAAAAGAAGCGGAAATGGCCGGAACGGTTCATGATGCTGGCAAGCTCACAGATAAATTCCAAGATGTTTTGGAAGGAAACGCATCCAGAGTAGACCATGCAAGGGTGAGCGCTGCGTTTTTGTGGTGGCTGCTTATCAAAACGAGTAAATACGCAGGGAAAGAAACGAAAGAGTGCATAAGTGAAAAAATTGCAAGTACAAATTATGCAACCATTTTGGAAGCCATCAATGCGCATCATGGGACGCTGCTCTGCTACAATCAGCTGAAGTATTCGCTACTTGAATGCATGACAACGCAAAAGTGGTTGGAAGGTAACGAGGGAAAGGAGGTCGCGTTGACAGGAGAAGAGAATTACAGGGCGCTAAGAGATATATTTCGTGAGGAACTTCCGGACTGGAAACGAATTGGAATCAAGAATATGACGCTTGGGGAAGAAGAACGGATGCTTTGGTCGCGAATGCTGCTTTCTTGCTTGGTGGATGCAGATTACACCGCATCAGCGGAAGAGGATGGAGAAATCATCCCGGAACCGCCGAAATGTGATGCGGAAAACTGGCTGGAGCGCTTAAATGCGCATCGGGCGGAACTGGCAAGGAACTCAACGGCTGATAAAAAACTCAATGCACTGCGGAATGAGTTGTTTGAAACGTGCGGCAGGGCGGGGGATCATGCGCCGGGGATTTACACCCTGACAGCGCCTACTGGCACAGGAAAAACGCTGGCCTTGCTGCATTTTGCGCTGCGCCAATGCCGCAAGAACGGTCAGCAGCGAATCATCATTGTGCTGCCGTTTATTACGCTGACGGAACAGAATGCAATTGAATATCGGAAAATCCTTGGGGATGACGTTTTGCTGGAAGATCATAGCCAACGGCAGCTGACAGAAGAGCAGCGAAAGTTTGCGCAGCGCTGGGATATGCCAGTCATTGTGACCACATCCGTGCGATTTTTCGAGGGGCTGTTTGCGGCAAAAGCCCCGAATCTTCGGAAACTGCATCGGTTGGCGAATTCTGTAATCATTTTCGATGAAGCGCAGAGCTTGTCTGCAGAATTGTTTCCTGCGACGCTCAAAACCATTCAGGCGCTTTGCAATCTGCCGAAGAAAAATGTGACGATGCTCTTTTCTACGGCGACACAGCCGGATTATCAATCAATCCCTAATCTTACTTGGCATGCTACGGAGATTTGTCCGAACCATGCCGATATGTATCAGCAACTTCGCCGCGTTCAGGTGACATGGCGAGTTTTGCCGAATGAGAGAATCTCGTGGGAAGAAATTGCGCAGAAGATGGCGGCGCAGCGGAGCATCTGCACCATAGTGAACATGAAAAAGCACGCGAAGAAGCTGTTTGATGCGCTGAAATTGGTATGTGAGACGGAATCAGTATTCTACATCACGACGGAATTGTGTCCGGCACATCGGCGCGTCGTGATAGAGCAAGTCAAAAAGCGGCTGCGCGACGGCTTGCCTTGCCGTGTGGTTGCGACGCAGTGCATCGAAGCGGGGGTGGATTTGGACTTTGACAGCGTTTTCCGCGCGCTGGCCCCGCTGGAATCAATCATTCAGGCGGCAGGACGTTGCAATCGAAACGGCCGCCATCCCGAAGGCGGGCAAGTGCTTGTGTTCCTTCCGGATGAAGAAAGGCTATATCCTGATACATGGTATGAAAAGGCGGCAACGCTGGTTAGTGCATTGCATATTGAGAAACCGATTGACTTGATGAATCCGAGTGACATTCAGCGCTACTATCAGAAGCTCTTTTGGAAGTTGAAAGGGAAGAAGGAACTGAGCGAGGCTATCCAAATGCAGGATTATGCAGGGGCCGAGAAAAACTATCGCATTATCAAGAATGACGGCGTGCAGGTGCTTGTGCCATATGAACCTGAAAACAAGCTGTTTGAGAAGCTGAAGGAAGAAGCCTTGGAAAACGGCGTGACGGCGAAGTGGATGCATGAAGCTGCAAAGCTGTGCGTGACTGCATATGCGAATGATGACTTCAGCCGTTACGCGGAGCAGCTGTATTTTTCGGGAAAGCGGAATGAGGGCAGGCAGCCATCCGGCTATTGGGTGCTTCGCAGGAAGGGGGATTATCATATGGATACGGGGATGCAGTTGAAAAATGATGACTGTATGTGGTGAAAAAATTCTTATATACCAGATTTGCTATTGACAATTCATGCGAATTATATTATATTTGTACTGACAGCTTGAAACACTGATGGGGGTAACAAGCTGAGAATTGAAATAGTACAAAGATAATGCTATCCTCTCTGCTGATTTGGCAGAGAGAAGAACATGGAGGTGATGAAAAATCATGGAGATTTCAGTGACCGTTTGGGGTGACTTGGCGTGCTTCACTTCGCCGACAACGAAAGTAGAAAGGCTTTCGCAGGCAGTCCCAACACCATCAGCAGCACGAGGCATACTGTCAAGCGTGTACGCGAAACCTAAAGAATTTTTTTGGATGATTACAAAAATTGAGGTGCTGAAGCCGATTCGCTATATCAGCGTCAGGCGCAATGAAGTGAAAGATAAGTTAGGGAATGACATGCAACCAATTGACACAAATGATCCAGACAAGCGAACACCGCGGCAAACGGTTTTCCTGTATGATGTCCGCTACCGCATTACCGCGCAGATTGTGCCGCGGCCGGATTATCATGGTACGGTGGAGCAGCTGTATGCACAGGCTGAACGGCGAATCAAGGGAGGCAAGTGCTTTTGCCAGCCTGCGCTCGGCTTAAGGGAATGCGTTGCGTACTTCTCTGAGAGCGATCCGAACGAAAAGCCGATTCAGCAAGACATGGATTTGGGCTTGATGGTGTACGACATTTTTGACCTGCATGACGCGGAGGTTCGCAAGAAAACGCGGACAAGGCTGTCCCTGTATCATGCGGTGATGAAGCAGGGCGTCATTGAAGTGCCGCCCTATGATAGCCCGGAAGTCCTGAAGGGGGATGCGATATGCTGAGACCGCTGTACGATTATGCCATGCGTTACCAGCTGCTGCCGCCTCCGGGCATGGTGAAAAAGACGGTAAAGGCATGGGTTTGCCTTGGCGCAAATGGCACGTTCCTTGGCGTAAGGCAGGACGGCGAGGATGAATACTTTTGCCCTGACGGTGGAAGCCTGACACATGGTGATAAGTGTAATGTGCTTGTAGAAAAGTACGAAATTGTTTTCTGGAAAGAGGTTCAGCAAGAAGAAATAGAGAGCAACGAAGAAAATAAAAAGCCGCAACGAAAAATGCTCAAGCATCAGTTCTATCTTGACTCCCTTCAGCTGGCAGCGCAGAAAGTGCCTGAATTATCAACTTGTGTACGGCTGTTGGAGGACGAAATTTGCTGTGAGCAAGTGCGGCAGGAATTGATACGACTGAAAATCAAACCATCTGACACGGTTTCTTTTGAAATTGCAGGAACACCCATTGTTGAAATTCCAAAGGTGCAGGAATGGTGGCGGGAGTTCCGTCAGCAGTTCGCACGGCACGGCGCGGCAGAAAGCCTGTGCCTGATTACAGGAGAAAGAACGACGCCTGTTGCTACCCTGCCACTCATTACGGGTTTTCAGGAAGTTGGGGGAAATGGATCGCTGCCACTGTTCTGTTTTGATAAGGCAGCATTCCGCTCATATGGGCTGAAGCAATCGGCGAATGCGCCTGTTTCTGCGGAATCAATTGACGCGGTGAAAGCGGCGCTTGACCATCTCATGTCAAGCGAAACGCTTTCGCCAACGTTGGCGGGAATGCGCTTTGTCCATTGGTTTGACTGCTATGTTCCTGCGGAATGCGACCCGATGCAGCAAGCACTGGATGGCGATCCTAAGAATCAGGGAACAGAACAGCAGACGGAAGATGATGATGGATACGACGACAATGAAGAATTTGATGAAACGGTAGAAGCACCGTCAAATCCTGATGCTGAACGCGATATTCCAGCTAAACGTCTTGTAAGCATTGAAAGCGGGGAAGCTGCAACAGCGATTCCAGCCAGCACACAGTATTATATTCTGCTGCTGTCCGGCGTCAAAGGGCGTGCGCGGATTCACAGCTATGATCATGGTAATTACGGTGAATTAGAGAAGAATATCCAGCAATGGCGCAATGACTTGCAAATGGTCGATCTCGGTGGAACGGGATTCACAAAAATTAATTCGCTGAAAGCAATGATGATTCGCTTGAAACCTAAACAAAAAAGTAAAAAAAGCGAAACGAAAAAAGAATTTTTCGAGCGAATGAGAAAGGAACTTTCGGGAATTACGCCAGCGGTGCTGCACGCAATCTTGACGGACAGTATGCTGCCGGATTCCGTGGCGGTTCGTGCGCTGCGATACATTCGCAATCAAATGGCCAGTGCCAGCGAAGAAGATAAACATGCGCCCGTGCCCAATGCAATGTGCTGCCAATGGCTGAAAGTATGGCTGATTCGGAAAAACAATCGAAAGGAAGGCGTGATAGAAGCTATGTATCAGGCGGAAAATACGAATGTTGCGTACCGCTGCGGCGCGTGGGTCGCCGTGTATGCGAGTATGCAGCAGTTTGCGATGCGGAAAGTTAAAGCAGGGATTGTACAGCGCTACTATGCATCTGCCTGCCAGATGCCGGCGCTGGTATTGGGGCAGCTGTCCATCCATTCAGTACCGCATCAGGACAAAATTAAAAGCAATGATTACTTGGAACTGTATCAAGAAATGTTGGATGTGGTCACTTGCGACATTGCAGAAATCCCTACTGTGTTGAATTTGGAGCAGCAGGCTTATTTTGCGCTGGGGTATCGCCAAATGACGGCAGAATTGAACAAGAGACTTAAAGAACTAAAAATGCAGAAAGCACAGAACGAAGAGGCAGAAACGGACGAGGAGGAATAAGAAAATGGCACTGCAGAACCGTTACGAATTTATGTACTATGTTGCTTGCACCAATGCCAACCCGAACGGCGACCCGGATATGGGCAACATGCCCCGGATTGACCCGCAGACCATGCAGGGATTGATTACCGACGTGGCCACGAAACGCCGTATTCGCAGCTACATTGAAATTGCTTATCCGGGCGTGCCGGGCATGGGGATTTTCGTGCAGAAGTCAGTGAACCTGAATAAGCAGATTGCACTGGCAAGACGTGAAGCAAATGTCGAGGGCGCAAAAGGAAAGAACCCGGTTTACGCGGCGCGCAGAAAGGCGTGCGAACTCTTCTATGATGTGCGTACCTTTGGCGCGGTGATGTCCACAGGACCGAATGCAGGGCAAGTTCGCGGTCCTGTTCAGATTGCTTTTGGCAAGAGCTTAGATCCTGTCCTGCCGTTGGATATATCCATCACGCGCATGGCAGCTGCCTTGGGCGGAAACGACAAATCCAGCAAAAAGACATATGAGGAATACGAAGAGGAGGAGCAGAAAACACCAGAGGACGAACTTCGGACGATGGGACGCAAGCAGATTATCCCCTTTGGTCTGTATGAGGTGCGTGGCTTCATCAGCGCGAATCTTGCAGCGGAAACGGGATTCGATGAAGCTGATATGAAGGCGCTGTTTGAGGCGATTCTCAACATGTATGAGCATGACCGTTCGGCGAGCAAGGGCGAAATGGAGGTTGTTTCTCCGCTCATCATCTTCAAGCACGAAGGCACGGATACGAATCCTGAACAGCGCGCACGTCAAGCCAAATTGGGCTGTGCACCGGCGCATAAACTCTTTGAACTGGTGACGGTGCAGAAGAAGGTGGATTTCCCCCGCAATTATCGTGACTATGAAGCAAAGGTGGCGCTGGATAAGGTGCCTGCGGGGGTACGGATGGGGTTCTTGAGCAATCCCTACGGGGAGATTGTCTGGGATGAACTGCCGCAGGGAGAAAGCTGGTTTACCCGTGGATGACGAGCAGGAGTATCTTCCGTTATCGTGGCTGTCGCAGGCAGATTACTGTCTGCGGCGCGCCGCGCTGCTGCTGAATGAACGTGTATGGGTAGAAAATGTCGAGACGGCGAAAGGTCGCGCCGAGCATGAACGGGTTCATACACAGCGCGTGGAGCGGCGCGGCGATTTCGTGAAGCTCTACGAGAACAGTGTCTTTTCGGACGAAATGCAAATCAGCGGAAAATGCGACTGCATTGAAGCGGTGCGGGATGAAAACGGCTGCACGATTCCCGCAGTGGATTTCCCGGTGCGGCTGCTGCCGGTGGAGTACAAGCATGGGAAGATACGCGATGAATCAGAATACAAGATTCAGCTTTGCGCGGAGGCGATGTGCTTAGAGGAAATGTATCACACGACGATCCCGGCAGGCGCGCTGTTCTACATTACCGCGCATCGCAGAGTGGATGTGGAACTTGATGAAGCGCTGCGTGAACAGGTACGGCAGACTGTGCAGAAACTCTGGAAAGTCCGCCGCGAAATGCTGATTCCGTCGGCAGTTTACGGCCCGAAATGCAAACGTTGCTCGATGCAGGAATACTGTATGCCGAAGGTAAAAACATCCGCGAAGGAATATTGCAAGGCGCTTCTTCTTGAAGCAGAGAGGGTGGAGACGGAATGAAAAAATTACTGGAAACCCTCTATGTGACAACGCCAGACAGCTACCTTTTCTGCCGCAACGAGAATATCTGCGTGAAAATTGGCGGCGAAGAGAAAGCAAGTGTACCGGCTGTGATGCTGGACGGAATCGTGTGCTTTGGGGAAATGACAGTCTCCACACCGCTGATTGGTTTCTGCGCTGAGCACGGGATTACGCTGACGTTCCTATCGTCGAACGGACGCTTTTACAGCCGCATTTGCGGGCCGGTCAGCGGCAATGTGCTGCTGAGAAAAAAGCAGTATCAAGCGCTGGATGATGATGACTTCCGCATGAAATTCGTGCAGAACCTCCTGGTGGGCAAGCTGCTCAACGAGAAAAATGTATTAATGCGCACGGCACGGACGCAGGATGCGGCAACAGCAGAGAGTCTTCGAGCAGCCTGCCAGTCTATTAGCCAGTATGCAGCACAGCTGGAGACATGCGCAGGTGTTGACCAAATGCGCGGCATTGAAGGTGCCGCCGCAAAATGCTACTTTGCGCATTTTGACGACATGATTTCCCCACAATGTCCCTTCCAGTTTGTGGAGCGCAGCAGACGACCGCCGCGCAATGAAGTGAATGCAGTCCTGTCGTTTATGTACACGCTGCAAACGCGGGACATTCAAGCGGCACTTGAAACGGTAGGCTTAGATCCAGCGGCTGGATGGCTGCACACGCTTCGACCGGGACGGCCGTCGCTGGCGCTGGACTTGCTGGAAGAGTTCCGAGCGCCGCTGTGCGACCGGCTGGCGCTGTCGCTGTTCAACAAACGTCAGCTGACGGATAAGGACTTTGAGTACGATTCGCTGGCTGTTATGCTGAACGAGCGCGGGCGCAAAACGGTACTTACCGCATGGCGTGACCGAAAGCAGGAAGAAATCACGCATCCGTATCTCGGAGAAAAAATCCAAGTAGGGCTGATTGCTTATGTACAGGCCATGATGCTGGCGCGTGTCTTGCGCGGGGATCTTGATTGCTATCCGCCGTTTGTCTGGAGGTGAAAAAATGTTGGTTGTTGTTACTTATGATGTGAATACAGCAACCGAAGCGGGAGCAGCGCGGCTTAGGCGTGTAGCGAAACTCTGCGAACGCTATGGACGGCGTGTTCAGAACTCTGTATTTGAAGTCCTGCTTGATGCAGCACAGCTGACGGCGCTCAAGGCGCAATTGGCAGCGACAATTGATGCAGAACATGACTCCGTTCGCTTCTATCGCCTTGGCAACAGTTACAAGGAGCGCATTGATGTGCTTGGTTGCACTGCGCGCATTGAAGCCGGGGAACTGCTGATGTTATAGCGGAAGCTGAAAACACTCTTTTCAGCGCATGTGAATCATACATGAATGACCGACCGTCTCGCGCGGCGTGATGTCAAAATTCAAGCGATGATTCTATGAAATATTACCAAAATAATCTCGACAAATTGCGTGGCACTATTGTTAAGCCATGCTGATTTGTAAGGGTTGAACAAAAGATTTGCAGAAATTGCATATCTTTTGCCGTCGCCCCTCCGCGGTCGCCCCTCGCGGAGGGGCGTGAATTGAAATATTTCACTCACCTTCGCTCCCTCCCCTCCGATAGGTCGCCCCTCGCGGAGGGGCGTGAATTGAAATATTCAGGCGCGCTTCGTTAAAAAGGGAATCCACGAGTCGCCCCTCGCGGAGGGGCGTGAATTGAAATTTGTAATTCCGGCCGCTGGCGGTTTCGCCAAAGCCGTCGCCCCTCGCGGAGGGGCGTGAATTGAAATCCAAAAGCGCCATCAGCGCCTCACAGGTGACGCGCGTCGCCCCTCGCGGAGGGGCGTGAATTGAAATGTGTTCGAGTAAAACTTGCCCGTTAGCGTGCCCAGTCGCCCCTCGCGGAGGGGCGTGAATTGAAATGCGGCGGCGTCGCCGGAGAAGTCGTACTGCGCCGTCGCCCCTCGCGGAGGGGCGTGAATTGAAATTTTTCGTACACGCTGACGGGCAGGATGCTGTACTGTCGCCCCTCGCGGAGGGGCGTGAATTGAAATAACTGTATCATTTCGATTCTTGTGTACGCCGGAGCGGTCGCCCCTCGCGGAGGGGCGTGAATTGAAATGAGCCGCTCCGTGTGCTTCCGTCTGCGGTGCATCCGTCGCCCCTCGCGGAGGGGCGTGAATTGAAATGTTGATCTGCTGGAGCACCGCCGCATAGCCCTGCGTCGCCCCTCGCGGAGGGGCGTGAATTGAAATAGTCTGTCCTTCGCCTGCTGGATTTTCTGCGGGGTCGCCCCTCGCGGAGGGGCGTGAATTGAAATAGGCCTTCGTCGTCTCCGTCTCCGTCGCTGTCGGCGTCGCCCCTCGCGGAGGGGCGTGAATTGAAATAAGCATCCAGATTTCGCGTACCATGCGTTCAGCGTCGCCCCTCGCGGAGGGGCGTGAATTGAAATGTTTGCTTGCTGGTATTCATTGTTCATTGCAGCGTCGCCCCTCGCGGAGGGGCGTGAATTGAAATAAATCATATATCGCTTTACCAGCAGCGACGCAGGCGTCGCCCCTCGCGGAGGGGCGTGAATTGAAATGAGTTCCTTGTCATCAAGCAATGTGATTTTTGCTCCGTCGCCCCTCGCGGAGGGGCGTGAATTGAAATGCTTCTCAGGTACAGCCAGCCGCCGCTGGTCACGTCGCCCCTCGCGGAGGGGCGTGAATTGAAATATCTGCCCGGATGCCGAAATCCTCCGCAAGCCGGTCGCCCCTCGCGGAGGGGCGTGAATTGAAATATCTTCTTGCGACCCAGCATGACCTTCGTGCGGTGTCGCCCCTCGCGGAGGGGCGTGAATTGAAATGTTTTCGTACACGCTGACGGGCAGGATGCTGTACGGTCGCCCCTCGCGGAGGGGCGTGAATTGAAATCTTTGGGGGCATCGCGTCCTTCACGGATACCCAGTCGCCCCTCGCGGAGGGGCGTGAATTGAAATGTTGCAGAATGCGTCGTTCTGGAAATGCTGACGTCGCCCCTCGCGGAGGGGCGTGAATTGAAATCTGTGACTGGGCATATTTCGCCGCGTTGAACGACGTCGCCCCTCGCGGAGGGGCGTGAATTGAAATAGATACCCCTGCGTCGCCCCGGCATACTCCTTTGTCGCCCCTCGCGGAGGGGCGTGAATTGAAATAGGGACTGCCCTCCCGTTTCCGCCGCAAGCTCCAGTCGCCCCTCGCGGAGGGGCGTGAATTGAAATAAAACGGAGCACGGCACTGTGCGGCTGTTCGCCATGGTCGCCCCTCGCGGAGGGGCGTGAATTGAAATACCAACGCCGCACCCATCACCAACGCCGCACCCATCACGTCGCCCCTCGCGGAGGGGCGTGAATTGAAATGCGGTATTCATACGTTTTCCTCCTCAAAATTCACGGTCGCCCCTCGCGGAGGGGCGTGAATTGAAATGCGTCCATCAGCACCTTGGCGCGCTCCTGCTCGCGTCGCCCCTCGCGGAGGGGCGTGAATTGAAATACAAGATACTCTTCACCATCGCCCTTGTCAGACGGGTCGCCCCTCGCGGAGGGGCGTGAATTGAAATACCCTGCCCGATGTATCCTGTCGCGGCGGCAATCGTCGCCCCTCGCGGAGGGGCGTGAATTGAAATATACTGGGAACCTAAAAGCCATCGCATACATTTCGTCGCCCCTCGCGGAGGGGCGTGAATTGAAATGAAAGGCAAGATTGGCTGAACGCGCTGACAATCGTCGCCCCTCGCGGAGGGGCGTGAATTGAAATAGCTGTGAATGGGTGCTATAATTAAGCCAAATATGTCGCCCCTCGCGGAGGGGCGTGAATTGAAATTTATTGTATCACCGCGCTATATGCAGCTGGACTACGTCGCCCCTCGCGGAGGGGCGTGAATTGAAATAGGCACTCCTGTAAAACCGGGGGTCACGAATTGTCGCCCCTCGCGGAGGGGCGTGAATTGAAATAAGCAAGGTGACCCCGAAGCAAAGCCCGGCATCGTCGCCCCTCGCGGAGGGGCGTGAATTGAAATCTGTAAGAAGTCTACCTGATTGCAAGTGCCAAAGGTCGCCCCTCGCGGAGGGGCGTGAATTGAAATCAGAGGGCGTCCCCGTTGTACCATTTACGTTTGGTCGCCCCTCGCGGAGGGGCGTGAATTGAAATGCGTGTGTCGTTCTGGATGGGCGTGCCCGTCAGGTCGCCCCTCGCGGAGGGGCGTGAATTGAAATCGACGGAGGTCGTCAGCCCCATCTGTCGCTGGGAGGTCGCCCCTCGCGGAGGGGCGTGAATTGAAATGTCAGTGACTGCTCCATCGCGGACATCAGCACAGTCGCCCCTCGCGGAGGGGCGTGAATTGAAATGAAGGCGGCCGGGTCGCGGCGCTCGAATTCCTCCGTCGCCCCTCGCGGAGGGGCGTGAATTGAAATTCGTGATGCCACAAGGACGGACAAGAGGCGGCAGTCGCCCCTCGCGGAGGGGCGTGAATTGAAATTTGAATTCGTCGCCGTTCATCCCCAGCCGGAGAAGTCGCCCCTCGCGGAGGGGCGTGAATTGAAATATGTCCCGGCAATATATAGCGATTCTGGCGGAGGTCGCCCCTCGCGGAGGGGCGTGAATTGAAATGAGCGCCGTAAAGTCCCAGCCGCTGTCCATGTTGTCGCCCCTCGCGGAGGGGCGTGAATTGAAATGCGAAGGCTCTCTTTCATGAATACCTTCATGCCGTCGCCCCTCGCGGAGGGGCGTGAATTGAAATAGAAATAAATACCGATGCTGCGGCGCGGCTTCGCACGTCGCCCCTCGCGGAGGAGCGTGAATTGAAATAAAAATCCCCTCCGTGTTGCATTCATGGAGGGGATGTCGCCCCTCGCGGAGGGGCGTGAATTGAAATAAAGAGGATGTGGCTGTTCGGTTCGGGCAGCTCTTGTCGCCCCTCGCGGAGGGGCGTGAATTGAAATTTTCAGCGCCATTACTTGTTTCCCCGCTTGCCCGTCGCCCCTCGCGGAGGGGCGTGAATTGAAATCTTGATGGTGTTTCCGTCGATGCTGCCGTAGCGGTCGCCCCTCGCGGAGGGGCGTGAATTGAAATATCCCTGGACGCGCGGATGCACCGGGCGTATGGGGTCGCCCCTCGCGGAGGGGCGTGAATTGAAATGAACACAATGTTCTGCCCGCGCAGAATCACCTTGTGCGTCGCCCCTCGCGGAGGGGCGTGAATTGAAATATCAAAAAAGCCGGGCGCATCAATGCGTCCGGCTGTCGCCCCTCGCGGAGGGGCGTGAATTGAAATCCGGAAAAAGTCGCCGGTGAAGTCCGCCCATTCCGTCGCCCCTCGCGGAGGGGCGTGAATTGAAATATGGTTATCCCTCCCAGTTGTGGTGTCGGGGCTGTCGCCCCTCGCGGAGGGGCGTGAATTGAAATGAGAGAATCAGCGAATCAGCTGGCAGTGCGCCCACGTCGCCCCTCGCGGAGGGGCGTGAATTGAAATGCAAATAATGCCAAGAACATTCCCCTGATTTACGTCGCCCCTCGCGGAGGGGCGTGAATTGAAATAAGGTGCATGCCGCTTGCCTTGCCGGGGCGCGGGTCGCCCCTCGCGGAGGGGCGTGAATTGAAATAAATACGTTTTGCCGCATCCCGTAAATGATTTCGTGTCGCCCCTCGCGGAGGGGCGTGAATTGAAATCGCATGGGCGGGGGCGACGGGGGCAGCTTCGGCGTCGCCCCTCGCGGAGGGGCGTGAATTGAAATGGGAGCGGCGTGCCGTCCTGCGTGCTTTTGCCGCGTCGCCCCTCGCGGAGGGGCGTGAATTGAAATGATTGCCACAAAAACCGCTTCAAGCGGACACGCCACGGTCGCCCCTCGCGGAGGGGCGTGAATTGAAATGGCGTCGAAAAGGATTTTCCAGCCGTTCCCGGCGGTCGCCCCTCGCGGAGGGGCGTGAATTGAAATAGATTGCTGCCAGCGACGCCGATCAGCGCGGAATGTCGCCCCTCGCGGAGGGGCGTGAATTGAAATACGACAACGCCCAAGATTGTCAGCAGCGCGAACGCGTCGCCCCTCGCGGAGGGGCGTGAATTGAAATTACGCTTCGCCCATTCGGCGGATGCGAAGGCGGCGTCGCCCCTCGCGGAGGGGCGTGAATTGAAATGGCAGAAACCCAAGTCCTGCCGGAAGAACAGAAGTCGCCCCTCGCGGAGGGGCGTGAATTGAAATTGGTTGACCCGGATGACGCTCTCGATTTCGTCGAGTCGCCCCTCGCGGAGGGGCGTGAATTGAAATAACACGCCCGCCGAATTTGCCGTGATGAGCGTTGTCGCCCCTCGCGGAGGGGCGTGAATTGAAATTTATTCCCAAGGAGGAGTGGCTGGACGTTGGCGTCGCCCCTCGCGGAGGGGCGTGAATTGAAATCAGAGACTATGACTACGGCGAAACATGGCGCTGCTGGTCGCCCCTCGCGGAGGGGCGTGAATTGAAATGAATGTCGCGGCACAGGCGCAGGAAATCCGCCGTCGCCCCTCGCGGAGGGGCGTGAATTGAAATACGATGCCAGAGCCTTCACGATGGACGATGCACCGTCGCCCCTCGCGGAGGGGCGTGAATTGAAATAAGTTTGAGGCGCACTATCACGTCACGAGCGTAGGTCGCCCCTCGCGGAGGGGCGTGAATTGAAATGAGACGGAGAGAAATCTGTCTCAAAACTGCGCAGCGTCGCCCCTCGCGGAGGGGCGTGAATTGAAATACAGACACCGAAACCGGCGAAACCCGCCGCATGGTCGCCCCTCGCGGAGGGGCGTGAATTGAAATAAAATGCCATCGGCAGACAAGTCAGCGCGAGAAGTCGCCCCTCGCGGAGGGGCGTGAATTGAAATAGGTGCAGCTTGCGCGCAACGAGAAGCGCGCGGGAAGTCGCCCCTCGCGGAGGGGCGTGAATTGAAATTTATACATTATTGCGCTTCCTCCTTTTATGGCGTCGCCCCTCGCGGAGGGGCGTGAATTGAAATGCGGATTGAGCAGGGACGGCGGACGCTGACCGCTGTCGCCCCTCGCGGAGGGGCGTGAATTGAAATAATCACCGACAGGTGTGATTGACTTTTGTGATAGTCGCCCCTCGCGGAGGGGCGTGAATTGAAATACGCGGATGCAGTCGCCGACGTTCTGCCGCGCGGTCGCCCCTCGCGGAGGGGCGTGAATTGAAATTCTTAAGCTCACCGACGAACGAGAGGCGGAAACGCCCGTCGCCCCTCGCGGAGGGGCGTGAATTGAAATGCACAAGCCCCGTCCGCGCGACGCGGCACGCACGTCGCCCCTCGCGGAGGGGCGTGAATTGAAATGACTGATCTTTTTTGTTTTGCTGCGGGCCATCAAGTCGCCCCTCGCGGAGGGGCGTGAATTGAAATATCTACTAATCGACCATCCGCGCCGATAGGCGCGGTCGCCCCTCGCGGAGCGGCGTGAATTGAAATAAGTTTCTTTGCCAGCCATGGGCATATGCGGTGGGTCGCCCCTCGCGGAGGGGCGTGAATTGAAATAGCCAGGTGCGCGCAGCCAGTAATCAGGCATTTCAGGTCGCCCCTCGCGGAGGGGCGTGAATTGAAATAGTGCAGCTCCGCCTGTGCTGCTGGACGATGCGCCGTCGCCCCTCGCGGAGGGGCGTGAATTGAAATAGACAAGCACGGAAAGTGTCGAAAAGGCATTAGGTCGCCCCTCGCGGAGGGGCGTGAATTGAAATTCGCCGCTTGCGGCGTCGGTGACCTCGTAACGCGTCGCCCCTCGCGGAGGGGCGTGAATTGAAATGGAAAAGTGGAATCGCCGTGCGCCGGGATGGGGTCGCCCCTCGCGGAGGGGCGTGAATTGAAATTGGGGCTGACGGGCTTCCTGCTGGCGAAGGAAACGCGTCGCCCCTCGCGGAGGGGCGTGAATTGAAATTGAAACGCTCCGAGACCTTGTGGTTTCGCTGTCGTCGCCCCTCGCGGAGGGGCGTGAATTGAAATAAGCGGCTTGCGGGGAACGTTTCGCGCGGATGCGTCGCCCCTCGCGGAGGGGCGTGAATTGAAATGGCGGAAAAGGCGTTGGTGACGGGCGAGGCGTGCGTGTCGCCCCTCGCGGAGGGGCGTGAATTGAAATGTGGGAACCGCCGGGCGTGCGTCCCGGCGATTTGTCGCCCCTCGCGGAGGGGCGTGAATTGAAATCATGTGTGTTCCTTCTCTTTCCGCCGGGTTGCCGTCGCCCCTCGCGGAGGGGCGTGAATTGAAATAATTTCCAGCGCCATCGTCAGCAGGTTCTCTTTCGTCGCCCCTCGCGGAGGGGCGTGAATTGAAATTTTCCTCGCTGAGTAGGAAGCGGCGCGATAGCGGTCGCCCCTCGCGGAGGGGCGTGAATTGAAATTGGGAGTATGTCGCGCCGCGTCTGCTGAACGCGTCGCCCCTCGCGGAGGGGCGTGAATTGAAATTCGTGTAGTCGATTGTTTTATACTTGTCGATTAGGTCGCCCCTCGCGGAGGGGCGTGAATTGAAATAGCTTCTGCGCCCGGATTCGCGCCTGTTCTGCTCGGTCGCCCCTCGCGGAGGGGCGTGAATTGAAATATCCGCGCCGTCAGCCGCAAGCCAACAGGCACGTGTCGCCCCTCGCGGAGGGGCGTGAATTGAAATACTTCCGGCACTGGAAACCAGTATTGCGCACGTCGCCCCTCGCGGAGGGGCGTGAATTGAAATGTTTGACCTGATAATATGATACCACACTGGAGCCCGTCGCCCCTCGCGGAGGGGCGTGAATTGAAATCGTGTAAAGCCCTTTTTCGCATTTTTTTGCGATGTCGCCCCTCGCGGAGGGGCGTGAATTGAAATGCCAACTCGTGCAGCACCATGCACAAACTCACGGTCGCCCCTCGCGGAGGGGCGTGAATTGAAATCTTCGACGTGGCGGAAGGCGACCAGCGCGGCTATGTCGCCCCTCGCGGAGGGGCGTGAATTGAAATCCGGCAAGCGCTCAAAGAGTGTGTGAAGTCCATCGTCGCCCCTCGCGGAGGGGCGTGAATTGAAATAAGGGCGGCGCGTCGCATCGAAAATTCCTGCGGTAGTCGCCCCTCGCGGAGGGGCGTGAATTGAAATAGTTTGCAAGCGTCGCTGAGTTTGGACGCAAGCTCGGGTCGCCCCTCGCGGAGGGGCGTGAATTGAAATGCCAAGGGCAAAGGGGCGCAAGCCCCAGCCCAGCCGTCGCCCCTCGCGGAGGGGCGTGAATTGAAATTGACAACGTGCCGACAATCATGGCGCGGATGGGTGGTCGCCCCTCGCGGAGGGGCGTGAATTGAAATATGATGGGCGCTGCGGAATTCCGCCCCGGAATCGGTCGCCCCTCGCGGAGGGGCGTGAATTGAAATAAACCGCAGACGGGCGGAAAGCAAAAGACGGTCTAGTCGCCCCTCGCGGAGGGGCGTGAATTGAAATTTGTTGGAACGGTTCAGCTGTATAATTCAAAGCTGGTCGCCCCTCGCGGAGGGGCGTGAATTGAAATCCAAGCGACTGCGCCGAAAAACTCATGATGATTGTCGCCCCTCGCGGAGGGGCGTGAATTGAAATAAACCGCGCTGGAACTTCTGGAACGGCAGCTTTATCGTCGCCCCTCGCGGAGGGGCGTGAATTGAAATTACGACGCCGTCTGCAACATGGCGGGCATTAACAGTCGCCCCTCGCGGAGGGGCGTGAATTGAAATGAGAACCGCATTGGTGAACGTCCCCATGTCCAGCGTCGCCCCTCGCGGAGGGGCGTGAATTGAAATAGCATTTCGGGCTTGTAAAGCGGATGTTCTTGCAGTCGCCCCTCGCGGAGGGGCGTGAATTGAAATGTATTGGCTCATTTTCGCAAGTTCTGCGGCTTCCATGTCGCCCCTCGCGGAGGGGCGTGAATTGAAATGATGGCGTAGTAGTAACCGTACCACGAGGAATGCTGGGTCGCCCCTCGCGGAGGGGCGTGAATTGAAATAGTTGATGAGGGACGGACGACAGAAAGGAGGAAAGTCGCCCCTCGCGGAGGGGCGTGAATTGAAATTGTGCGCCGGACGGCACGACATGCCCGTGGACGAGTCGCCCCTCGCGGAGGGGCGTGAATTGAAATGATTACAGCACGCTGGGAAGTTTCCTTTTGCGGTCGCCCCTCGCGGAGGGGCGTGAATTGAAATGGGCAGAATGCAAAGCTGGAACAAAAAACTAACGTCGCCCCTCGCGGAGGGGCGTGAATTGAAATAGCGCCTATTATGGCAGCTACCAGAACGCGGACGTCGCCCCTCGCGGAGGGGCGTGAATTGAAATGCGACGGGGTGAAGCTCTTGCGCTCAACATTGACAGGGTCGCCCCTCGCGGAGGGGCGTGAATTGAAATATAACGGCAAGCTGCCAATGAAAATCATCCTGGACGTCGCCCCTCGCGGAGGGGCGTGAATTGAAATACTTCGCACTCAATGTTGAGTTCATCGTAGTCCAGTCGCCCCTCGCGGAGGGGCGTGAATTGAAATAGAAATGGACGCGGACACCTTCATCCGAAACATGTCGCCCCTCGCGGAGGGGCGTGAATTGAAATAGGATGGGCTTCAAGGCGTTCATCACATCGTCGAGTCGCCCCTCGCGGAGGGGCGTGAATTGAAATGCTTTTGGAGGTGAGGCATGGCATACCGTGGGAAGTCGCCCCTCGCGGAGGAGCGTGAATTGAAATCTCAAAAACGATGATGTTGTGCATGACTTCCCCCGTCGCCCCTCGCGGAGGAGCGGGAATTGAAATAAGCCCGCCGCCCCCCCAGCTGCTGATATGCTCCCTATAAAGCGAACAGTGAAAAACTGCAAGCAGAATAGGGGGCATATTTATATGGGAAGAAAGAGGATAGAAGCAAGAATCAAGAAGGAAGCCGTGGAAACGGTAAAAAGCGGCAAGCTGACGCAGAGCGAGGCAAGTAGAAGATTAGGAGTTGGTAGAACCAGCATACGAAGCTGGATATCAAGGATAGAAAGCGAAGGAGAAGCAGGGCTTGAAAAGGCAGAGCAAAACCGTGTGTATTCAGTTCAGCTCAAGCGGGAAGCAGTGGAAAGTTACCTGATAGGGGATTACAGCTTGCGGGAAATCTGCGAGATGTTCAAAATTCGCGATAAAAGGCAGCTCCGAGCGTGGCTAAAGGTGTATAATAGCAGTGGAGACTTCAAGAGAATGTCAGGAGGAAGCCGCATGAAAAGCACGCACAAGGTTACGCAGGAGGAACGAATCCAAGTAGCCAAGGAATGCCTTGAATCAGGGAACAACTATGGAGAAGTTGCGAAGAAGTATGGAATAAACTACCGGCAGGCTCGCACATGGAAGCTGAAATACAGGGAGACAGGCGAATCCGGGCTGGAGGATCGCCGCGGCAAGCGCAAGCATGAGCAAGAACCGCGGAGCGAACTGGAGCAGATGCAAATCCGAATTGCGCAGTTGGAGCACCAGCTGTACATAGCAGAAATGGAGAACCATCTGCCAAAAAACTGAAGGAAGTAGAGAGAAGGGATGCCTTGGGCAAGTAAGACAGGTTAGGCAATATACCAGCATTAAGGAGTGCAACGAGAAATACGGAACGCCTGTATCATTCGGCTGCGCTTACTTCCATGTCTCGCGTTCAGCGTATTATGCATGGCTTTCGGGAAAGCTCAGCAAGAGAGAAGAAGAGAACCAAATGATTGCGGAAAAGATGGAGCAGATTCACGGGAAATGGTCTGACAAAGGCTACCGTCGCATCCGGGATGATTTGGAACATGACTTCGGCATTGATGTGAGCGACAAGCGTGTGCTGCGAATCTGCCGTGTGAAGGGAATCAAGTCAACAATTAAGTACAGCAGTCACGGCTGCACGCGCAATGCATCTTGTCCGCAGCATGTGGCAGAAAATAAGCTGAACCGAGATTTTCATGCGCAAAAGCCGAATGAAAAATGGCTGACACAAGTCATGCTTTTCACCACATGCTGGAAGAGTCGGGCATGACACAGAGCATGTTGCGTATAGCCCACTGCATTGACAACGGCCCAATGGAAGGATTCTGGGGCATTTTGAAACGCGAGGAATACTATGGCTCTTGGCAAAAAAATCTTGTTTTTTTCATTGTCCTCTTGACGGGGAGCGGTTCAAAGAAGGTCGGCAGCCGCGTTTTCATCCTCTGCTTCCGCTGCAAAAAAACTTTCCGCACCCTCTTGACAAAACCGTTGGAATAGGGTATAATAATCAATGTCGCCGATAAAAGCGATGGAATGACGCGGGGTAGAGCAGCTTGGTAGCTCGTCGGGCTCATAACCCGGAGGTCGTAGGTTCAAGTCCTACCCCCGCAACCATTTGGCTCAATAGCTCAGCTGGCCAGAGCATTCGGTTCATACCCGAAGTGTCATAGGTTCGAATCCTATTTGAGCCACGAACGCCGCAGAGAAATCTGCGGCATTTTTTTGTTTTGGGCGGAATAATAGGACATTGCAAAAGACTTTCAGAAATCAAAAAATCCCCCTGCCGAGAAGGAAAACTCCTCGGCAGGGGGCAGTGAAAATCGACGGAGGATTAGTCCTCGTCGTCCTCTTCTTCCGGCAGCTCGGCATTGTGATACACGTTCTGCACGTCGTCGTTGTCCTCCAGCATCTCCAGCAGCTTCTGAATCTTCTGGATCGTTTCTTCGTCAGGCAGCGCAACCGTGTTCTGCGGAATCTTGTCCACTTCAGCGGTCAGGAAGGTGACGCCCTGCTTCTCCAGCGCTTCGCGGACGGTGGAGAAGTCGTTCGGCGCGGTGTAGATTTCGTAGGCGTCGTCATCCACCTTCATGTCTTCCGCACCAGCGTCCAGCGCCATCATCATCATTTCTTCTTCGTCCGAACCGGGGGTGCGCTCCACCACCAGAACGCCCTTCTCGTCGAACATGAAGCTGACGGAGCCAGTCGTGCCGAGGTTGCCGCCGTTCTTGGCAAAGCAGTGGCGCACGTCGGAAGCGGTACGGTTGCGGTTGTCGGTGATGGTATCAACGATGACCGCAACGCCGCCGGGCGCATAGCCTTCATAGGTGATCTGCTCGTAGGTCACGTTGGACAGTTCACCGCTCGCCTTCTTGATGGAGCGCTGAATATTGTCATTCGGCATATTGTTGGCTTTCGCCTTGGCAATGATGTCGCGCAGCTTGCCGTTGGATTCGGGGTTTGCGCCGCCATCGCGCACAGCAATCGCGATTTCACGGCCAATCTTGGTGAAAACAGCGCCGCGGGCAGCATCCGCCTTGCCCTTCTTCGCCTGAATATTATGCCACTTGGAATGCCCAGACATCAGAAAATCCCTCCTGAAAAAGTCAGGGAAGCGCCGCAAACCGGCATTTCCCGCGAAATAGTAGCTTGAAAACGCTTTATTATAGCATTTTGGTGCTTATCACGTCAAGGGTGAGAGCCGTAATTTCGCGATTTTTTTTGGGAAAAAACAGGGCAGAAGCGCGTTCTTCTGCCCCGATATCGTATGTTTATTGCACTTCGTACGTCCCGACCTGCTCGGATGTGCCGAAGCCCAGCACCTCGCTTGTCGGGCGGGAGTTGGTCTTGCCGCCGTCGTAAGCGCCAATCTGGTTGAGCTGCTTGCCCATGAAGACCATCACTGCCGTCTGCCCGCCGTCCATATTGAAAGCGACCTGACAGCCCTTGGCGCGCATCATCTTCGCCAAATAGCTGATGGTAACGCCTGCGGAGCGCTTCAGGCGCCCTTCGCACATGATGGCGACGTAGTGGCCGGGTTCGACCATGCCGATGGCGCAGCGCGGATTCTTGTTCTCGTTGTTGGCGTAGGCGCGCTCGGACACTTTGCCGTCCAGCAGCAGATACGGGCCGAAGGAGTACACCGTCTGTACACCCTCGTCGATGAACTCCTGCGCCGTCTTTTCCCAGCTGTGGTAGACTTTAAGGCTGCCGTCGGGCATGAACGCCAGCATGTCCAGATTCGGGAACATGGAGTTCGTTACCTGCTTTTCGGTGTACGGGTCGTCATAGAGAATGCGCCCATCGCGGATGACAATGCCCGTGTGGCGGTTGTTGTTCACGGCGACGCGGTAAGTGTAGTAGTCCGTGTTCATCGCAAAAACGACGTTGTGCTTCTTTGCGGTTTCTGTCGCGTCCACGCGCACCTTGCCCATCTTCTCCGGGTCGTTTTGCACCGTGCGGAGCATTTCGCCCGCGTCCAAATCGCCGTACAGATCCGCCTCAAACCACGTCAGCGGCTGGGTTGCGTCGTATTTGCGCTGGATGATGACTTTGCTGGTCTGGCTGACGTAAATCCACAGTCCCTCGTCCTCGGAAGAGTAGATGTATTCGCCTTCATCGAGGAAACCCTTGGCGTTGAGGGCGGGCATGTGCGCCATGTACGCGGGCACTTCGGTGGGCGCGGGCGTGGCCTCTACGTTGTTTGCCGCCGCATCGTAAGAACCGGGCGCGTCGTAGATGTTTTCGAGGAAGTCGTCTTTGCGGACGTCCTCGCCTACGGTCGTGAACGCCAGACCAAACACGCGGTTGTCGTACTTCGTGCCCGTTTCGGTGACGCTCATGCCGGAGGAGGCCTGCGTCTTGTGCAGGGTATAGGCTTCTTCCGCCAGCTCGATGCCGGTCGCGCCATTCATGCTCTTGAGCGGAACCGTCCAGTCAAACGTAATCTGATTTTCGGGGTACAGGTGCAGGTACAGCTTTTTGACCTGCCAAGTGCCGTATGCAATGGTGGACGCGGTGAATTCATCCTCGTTTGCTGCCAATGCAATGCAGTTCTGGGCGGCGTCAGCAATCATCATGTGCTGCTTGTGGCCATACTCGCCATTGGTGTCCTGCGTTACAACGACTTCCGGTTTGTACTGCCGATACAGCCCCACAATCCATTCGTTGACTTTGCCTTTGCCGCCCGCAGATTTATAGGCTGCTTTGAGATTTTTGGCATAGCTGTCCTTGAAATTGCCAATAACCGGATACGTCCGCACGCCCATGTGCCACAGACCATTGAGCAGTTCGGAGGAGCGGGTGGTGTTGGAGCGGGTGAAGTACGCCACAACCACCTTGCGCTGCTGCTCGACAGCGTAGGTGGGAATTGCGCCGCCGAAGAAAATCAGCTCATCATCCGGGTGCGTGGAGAGGAAGAGGATATCCGCCTTCTCCTCCGTCGGCTGCCATACCTGCACCCAGTCAGGCAAATCGCCCTCAGAAAGCACAAACAGGTCGTTGATGCGCAGGGCGGTTTTCTTCTCGCTTGTCACCGCTAAGCGGACATGCTGCGCGGGCTGCGGAAGCGCAACATACGCGTGGAGGAAGCGCGTGTCGCCCGGCACGGCGGTGAACCAGTCCTTGCCGTCGTCGCTGGTCTGGATTTCCCACGATTCAGGCATGTTGCCGAAGCAGACATAAAGCCCGGCAATTGGCTTGCCCTCCGGCGCGGTAATTGCGATCCATGGGGTTTTGATTTTGTTGCTCTCCCAGTAAGAGGTATACTTCTTGTCCGTCATCAGCGTGTATTTCCGCCCGGAACTGCACACCTTGAACTTGCAGTCCTCTGTGATATCATTCGCTTCCGCGGCGAAAGCAACGCTCAGGCTCAGCGCGAGCAGCGTCAGCAGCGCTATCAGCCATTTCTTCATAATCAATGCCATTCCTTTCTATGATACTCCAACCTGAAGAATAGCATAAAAAGAAGGCGATTGTCAACGAAAACCGGCAGAAGAATGGAAAATTTACAACTTCCGTCCGCATTCGCGGTTGACGGAAGGCGTGGAGCATGGTACAATGCAGCGTAGGAAGGGGGGAGAAGCATGCAACAGCCGCGCATCTTTTTTGCCGTGGCGCTGCACGAAAAGTACGCGCTGCCGACAGATGCGCTGTATACGCCAATTCAGGCGGGCGCGGCGATTCATCCGCCGCTGGGGCTGATGCGCGACGATACGGGCGAAAATATCAGCGCGAAGAACGGCAGCTACTGCGAACTGACGGTGCTGTACTGGATGGCGCACAATGTGGATGCGGACTGGTACGGCTTGTGCCATTATCGGCGGTACTTCTCCCTCCGCAGGACAGGCTGCCCGCAAAAGCGCATTCTGACGCGCGCGCAGCTGCTGCCCCTGCTTGATACGGCGGATATTTTTTTGCCGAAAAAGCGGCACTACTGGCTGGAAACGAACTTCACGCAGTATGCCCATGCGCACCACGAGGAGGATTTGCGGAAGGTGCGGGCGGCGCTTGCGCGGCTGCATCCGGGGCAGGAGCGCGTGTTTGACCGCGTGATGGCGCGCCGATCCGGGCATCGGTTCAACCTGATGCTGATGCGCCGGGACGCGCTGCAAAGCTATGCATCGTGGCTGTTCCCCCTGCTGGACGCGGCGGAAATTGATACGACGGGCTACAGCGCGCGGGATAAGCGGGTGCATGGTTTTCTGGCGGAGCGACTGCTGGACGTGTGGCTGGCACAGCAGGATTACCGCGTGAAAGAACTGCCGGTGGCGCATCTGGAACGGCAGCACTGGGGAAGGAAGATTGCAGCGTTCCTGCTGCGGAAAATGGGCATCAAAAACGACCGAACGGCGCGGTGAAGCGGGTTCGGTCGTTTTGCTGAAAAAATATATTTTCGTAGCATTCTTGACAAACGATTAACGAACGATATAATAATATTATCATAAGCATGCAAACTGTATGCGGAAAGAAGGATTGGTTATGAAAAGGAGAGCACTTTCAACGCTGATGGCGCTGTCCCTGTTCTGCGCGGGTGGGGCAGCAATGGCAGACGGCGCGTATACGCCCGGAACTTACACGGTTTCTGCGGACGGCAACAACGGCGCAATTACCCTGCGTGTTGAAATGACGGCGGATGCGATTGCGGATATCAAAGTCGTGTCACAGAGCGAAACGGCAGGCTTGGGTGATGTTGCCATCGACAAGATGATTGAGGCTATCCTTGTGGCGGGCAATACCGACGTTGATACGGTCAGTCAGGCGACCGTATCCAGCGAAGCAGTGATTGCGGCAGTGAATGCGGCGCTATCTCGCGCGGAAAAGGGTGAAGTGGACACCGTGGCATCTCCCGTGGCAGAAGCGGTGACGGAAGAAACGTTTGCCGACCAGTGCAAGGCGGCGGGCATCGACTTCAACTACGAAGACCCGAATGCGTCAATTTACGATTTCCAGACGACGGATGCGGCTGTGGACGTTATTACGCACGCGTCCGGCAAGGCGAAGTATGTGGATGAAACGGACGGCCCGTGCATCCGTACCCCGCTGGATCTGGCGGCGCGCTCGGCAGTGAAGGTCAAGGTCTACTATTGGATTGCGGATGAAAATGGCGTTTCGACGCTGGAGGAAGCCGCGAAGCTCGAAAATGCGCAGTATGTCAGCGTACCGTTCCCGAATGACGGCGGCAAGTACGCCATCAAGCTGCAAAGCAATGGCTTGGGCACGAATACGGTTGTGACCATTGACGAGAACAACGAGCCGACGGTTGCTATTTTCGGCTTGAAGTACACGGTGGATGAGAACGGCACAGATGTTTACACGTCCTGCGCGGTGATGGCGGAAACGGCGACGTACCGCAACCTGATTGCGGGCAGCCCCATTGTCATCTCCTACTATGAATACAATCCCTTTACGGAGAAGAAAATCGGCATTGGCGCACGCAATGCGGGCGCGCGCGTGCAGTGCGAACTGGATCAGCAGCGCAGTATGCTGACGACGATTCCTGCCGAGGGCGAAACGGCGCAGAAAATCAGCGTTGCGGACTATCTTGCGATGGACGAAGACGCACGGAATGCGATTCAGATTAAGTATATCACGATGGTTGCAAAGGTAGTTGCCTTGTACTCCATCGGTTGATACCCAAATAGCAAAGGGCTGCCATGCACAATCTGCACGGCAGCCCTTTTTACAATGGCACTTTTCCAAAGCCCAACACGCGGGCATTGCCTGAGAGTAGTACCAGTTCAATCGCGCGAAAGGGAGTCCAGAGGGTCGAAGACCCTTTGGCAGGGTCAAGGG
>OMGY01000784.1_pt1 | contig 33996 bp, 50 predicted proteins | sample 1674461 | NCBI WGS metagenome assembly OMGY01 (sample SAMN05578579, study PRJEB25193) | human gut metagenome | biome: Human Microbiome; feature: human-associated habitat; material: feces | host: Homo sapiens | place: USA:Birmingham | reverse complement strand
GTACAAAAATGTACTACGGACACCGTGGTACAAAAATGTACGATATATCCTTCTACTATTACTTCTTATCCTTCTACTACACAAAAAGTGCAAAAATCAAAAGATTTTAGCAGTAGTAAGCAAAAAGAAAAAGATAAAAATATAAAACTTATAGAAGAAAAAACTCATTTAATTATTAATTCTAAAAATAAAGAAAATAAATGCAAAAAATTTGATTATTCTAGACTGGAAAAATCAATAGAAATATTTTTAAAAGAGAAAGGTGAATATTTTTCTTTATTAGAAAAAATTTATAATGACGATAAAAACTTTGTTAATTTATCAAGCAATAATAACAATGTATATATACCTAAAAACAGAGCTCATAATGTTAATGCTACATTTACAAACTATGAACCTGATGAACTAGAAAAGATGCTTCAAGAAAATCAAAAAGGAAAATTTAAATCTTCTACCGTAAGCGAAGAAGATCATAGAAAGTTATTTAGAGAAAAAGATTATAGATCATTGGCTATTAAAGAACTTCAGTCAAAAACTAGCTTAAAAGTAGAAGATAATGCAATTTGGAAAAAAGTTATCGATGAAAAAGAAATGGAGCTAATAGGAATTGATTTATTTTAAATAATTTTTATCCTAAAAATAAATTATATGTTCGAAGATAATAACTTTTGGAGATGTTAATGCCAAATTAGCAACCATATATAAAAGGAGGCGAAAAGTAAATGAGTAGAATAAATATTAAAAACGTAATGAATAGACCAATAATAGTCGATGTAGAGTTTATAAAAGATAGTACGGTTACATTAGAATTAAAAGGATTTATAACTTGTATAACCTATTTAATGCAAAAGGGATTCCCAGTTACTTTTGAAAGTATGAGCAATATATCTGGATTATCTGAAATAGAATTAGAGCCTTTAGTAGAAAAATGTATAGAATTAGGAGTTTTAGAAATAGAGGAATAAATTATCCCATGGGGACACTTTATAAAAATATATAAACACTAGAGATAGTTTCACATATACCACGCAAAAAATGACAAAATTCACTAATATTTGTATGATACAATACTCAAAAACAATAAAATGAGGAGAGATTTTAATGAATAACTATATAGTTTTAGATATAGAAACTGGTGGATTTGATGTAATTAGTGGTATATATGAAGTTGCTGCTCTTGCAATTGAAAATAACAAAATTATAGATAAGTTACATTTAGGTATTATTTATGATGAAAGCTTAATATCTAATGGTTATGGAGACGGTTACGAAGAGATTTCTTTTAACGAAGATTGTACAAATGAATTTAATAATTTTTTAAAGAAATATAATTATCCTATTGTAGCTCATAACGTTAATTTCGATAAAAAGTTTCTTGTTTATTATGAATGGATAGATGAAGATTATGAATTTTATGATTCATTAAGGGCTTTTAGATATGAAATGCCTTATTTATTTTCTCATTCATTAGAGTATATAGGGGATTATTTAGAGTTAGAAAGAAGTCAATCTCATACAGCAATTGATGATGTAATATATTTATATGAATTATTAAATTTAGTAAAGCCAAAAGTTTGGTATCCCGTTGGATCAAGTAAAAAAAATAGAATACAAAAGCAAATAGATAAAGATAATATAGAAATAATTTCAGACTTATTTAAAGATAAACATATGGTGTTCACAGGTAAAGGCCCTTACAAAAGAGATTATTTAAGTATACTAGCAATTCAGCACGGAGCAAAAATTTTAAAATCAGTAAACAAGAGTACTGATATCCTTGTGGTAGGAGAAGATGCTGGAAGTAAATTGCAAAAGGCGAAAGATTTGGGGATTGAAATTTTAAGTATAGATGATTTCATGGATTTAACATCTGATACAAATATAGATAATTATGATAAACTTATAATTAAAACTATGAAAGATCATACTGAAAATAATAAAATCAAAAAATATGAAATAGATAAATCTATTGAACAAAAAATACTAGACGGAAAATTAGTATCACTTATTCCAATGAGAATGAAAATGGCAGATAAAATAGGTTCTATTGTAGAATCTATTGGTGGAAACTATATAACATCATTGAGACAAAAAGAAACAGATTTATTAATTTATGAAAAATACGGAAAAGATTTCGCAACTGTAAATAAAGCAATAGATAAAGGTATAAAAGTAATGAGTTTAAGTGAATTTAATAGATTTTTAATAGAATCTAATTTAGAAACTTCAAATAATTAATAAAAAGGTGTCCTCGGGGGACACTTTTTTTACGTACTTAAAGGATTTTAACTATACGTATAGTAGTTATATATGAGTTAGTTAAATAAGTTGAAGGAGAGTGTTTTATATGAGTAAACGTAAACTAACACTAAGTGTAGAAGATAATAGAATTAAAACACTTAAAGTTAAAGGTATACAACATGATCTAAGTGTAAGTGAATTAGTTGAAGTATTCGCTATAGTAGCAGAACGTGATAAGAAGTTATTTAAAGATATGGTTGATAAGTATAAATTAGACGTATCAAGAAATAAGTATAAAGATACTTTTTAGGATATTAGAATGAATAAAAATAAAAAAGTGTCCCCCGGGGGCATCTTTTTTTATGCAAGACGCTGTATTAGAGACACTAATTAGATTTCCTAGTTGAAATAATTATAAAAAGAAAATAAAAAATATTGATTTACGGGACGTAAAATGGTATAATAAATATAGAAAGTGAGGTGAACAAATGGAAGAAAAAATAAAAAAGTTCTTCAAAGTTATCAATCTAATTTTGGTCGAATTAGAAAAGACAATAGATAACTCTGAAAAACTAATCCTAAAGTTTATATCTTTAGCAGGTTGGATTTTATATCTACTAGAGATAATAAAATAACCTTGAAGGGTTAGGTTCGCACCCTAACCCTTCACTTAAAATAATAATATATTTCTTCCTTAAAGACAATGAAAAAAATTAACAAAATATTATATCAAATAGGTTTATTACTAGCCATTTACTTTGTTATAAAAACAATAGTTATGGCAATAGGAGGTTAACATGGCTGAAAGCGATAATGAAAGAATATTAAATATAAGTTTTAATAAGTCAGGTAATGGATCATATACACCTAGAATAACATTACCTATAGCCTGGATAAGAGAAATGGGAATCGACCAAGAAAATCGAAAGGTAAAAGTAATATTTGAAAATAATGAAATAAGAATAAGAAAAAATGATTAGCAAAAGGTGCCCCCCGGGGACACTTTTTGCTAACAAATTAAACTAAGGAGAAATGAATATGAAAACAATAAGTGTACTTAATATAAAAGGTGGAGTTGCAAAAACAACAAGCACAGTAAATTTAGCTGCTATATTAGCTAGTGAAGGAAATAAAGTATTAGTAGTAGATGTTGATGCTCAATCAAATTCTACAATAGCTTTTAAAAATTATGATATAGATGAATTAAGCGTTTCAGATGTTCTGTTACATAAAGAAATGAATATTTTTGATGTTATAAAAGAAACTGAATATGAGAATATAGAAATTTTACCCGCGAATATTTCTTTGGCATTTACCGAAAAAAAAATATTATTAGATGTTACTAGAAATCAACAAAATAGGCTTAAAAAGGCATTAGAGCAAGTTGAAGATAAATACGATTATTGTATAATAGATTGCCCACCTAGCTTGAATATGATAACTATAAATGCATTAGTTGCAAGTGATGAAGTTATAGTACCTATAAAGATAGATAAATTTGCTTTAGATGGTTTAGAATATTTATTAGAAAGTATAGAAGAAATAAAAGAAGAGTTTAATCCAAACTTAATCTTCAAAGGTTGTTTTGTAACTATGGACTCTGCAACTACTGTAAATAAAGAGATTAAAAAAGCGTTGAAATCAATCTTAAAAGATAAATTATTTGATTCATCAATAAGACAGAATATATCTGTTGTAGAATCAACATTTGAGCAAGTACCTGTTGTTATGTATAAGAAAAACTCAAATGCAAGCAAAGATTACAGATCACTTGCTAGGGAGGTATTTTAATGGCTAAAAAATTTAGTATAAGAGAAGATATGCTTAATGGAATTTCTAAAAATACAGAAAAAGTTAGCACTTTAGAAGCAAAAGAAAATTTTAAATTAGAGTATATAGATATAGATAAGATAGTTAGAAATGAAAAAAATTTCTATGAAATATCTGATATAGATGTATTAGCGGAAGATATCTTATTAAACGGACTAAATCATAACTTAGTAGTTTCACGTGTAGAAGGTGGACTATATAAATTAATAAGTGGTGAAAGAAGATATACAGCTTTAAAGAAGTTAGTTGAATCTGGTGAATCTAAATTTAGAGTAATTCCTTGTAAGATTTCAAATCTAAATGATGTTGATAGCGAAATAGTGTTGATACAAGCTAATGCTCAAAGTCGTGAGTTATCTGAATCTGAAAAATTAATGCAAGTTCAAAGATTAACCGAACTATACACTATAAAAAAGAATAACGGTGAAAAAGTAGGTAAGATAAGAGATGCAATATCTAAGGATACTGGTCTTAGTGCTACACAGGTAGGAAGATATTCAACTATAAATAAAAGTCTTATTCCAGAATTAAAACAATTATTGAATGAAGGGAATCTAAGTGTTGCTAATGCAAGTGAATTCGCAACACTTAGTGAAGAGAATCAGAAAATAATTTTAAGCATAATACATAATAAAGTTAATATTAGTAAAAATGAAGCAACTGAATTGAAAAAGCAGTTTAAAGAAGTTGAAAAAGAAAAAAATGAACTTATAAAAAAAGAAAAACAATATAAAGTTCAAATTGAAGAGCTTAACAAGAAAAACGATAATGCATCTAAGATAATAGAAAATAGAATCGAAGCAATAAAATCAGAATTAAGTAAAAAGTATAATGCAGATCATGAACAATTAAAAAAGGAAAATGAATTAAAACTTCAGAATCTTATTAAAGAAAAATCTTTAATAGAAGAAGAGAAAAAGAAAATATTAGAAGAGCAACAAAAGAGTGAGAACATAGATGAAATTATAAATAATAAAGCAAAAGAAATTGCTTTGAAATTTGAAAGAGATAAAAATGATATCAAGAAAGAAAATGAAAGATTAAAAAAAGAATTAAATGAAATGAAGTTAGATAATTCTAAATTAACTTTAAATCATGAATTGAAAATAAGGTTAAAAAGTGTAAGAAAAGAAATATCAAGAGTTACAGGTTTATTAGCAAATAATACAATTATGGATGATGAAACTTTAAAAGAAGTTAATAATTTAAAATTAGAGTTAAAATTTTTAAATGAACAAACAGATTTATATACTAATCAATCTAAAATTTAAAAAAGTGTCCCCGGGGGACACTTTTAAAAAATAGTTAGTTGATAAAAAGGAGGTTAATACACGATTAATAAAAGAAAATAATTCATAACAGCATGCTTTTTAAGCAGATGTTTTCTTTAATATCTCGTATTAAAATATGAACGATACAAATAAATTATTAAAAATAGCTATAGCTTTATCAATAGTAAATATTGTATTACAGATAGTATTATAGATGAAGTTTAATATTGAAAAATTTAGTTAAAATATATCATCAAGATCTAACCTATTAAAAGTTTACTGGTAAATTTCTAAGAATTATATTTAGTAAACAAGCACTAAAAAAATAAAAAAAGCTTATAGAATGAACAAAAATTGTTGACAGAATTAACCAATTAATGTAATATATAGATAAACCGAGGAGGGCTAAACAATGAAAATAACTGAATTTGGAAAATTCTCAAGAAAATTAAGAATTGAGAATGATGAATTACTTAGAAATATGGCTGATAAACTAGGAGTTACACCATCATATTTATCAGCAGTAGAAATAGGTAAAAGAAATATACCAAAAAAATGGGAGACGATTATTGTTAATGCTTATAACCTTGATGAGAGTAAAGCCTTAGAATTAAGAGAGTCTATAGAGTGCTCTGCAAAAGTAATAAATATAAAGGCAGAACAATTAAATAATGAAGAGAAAAACTTAATACTGATGTTAGCTAGAAAGGTCAATAAGCTTGACGAGAAAGATAAGAGTGATTTAAAAGAAATTTTATTTAGATAAAGAGGTGATGCGATTGTCGTATAAAACCCATGCAAGATCTATAAAAGAAATACGCGATAAAGCAGAGTTGGTTAGAAATGTTATTCAAATTTTAACTAAAACAACTGGTGATAATATAGATCTTTTAAGATTTGTAGAAAATGAAATATCTGATAAAATAGATGAAAGTTTCAATTTTATAGTATGTACCGAAGATGAAATGAAATCTAATTATGGAACAACTTATTTAAATGAAAATGCTATATGTATACGAGAAGATGTATACTATAGAGCTTATGAGGGGAATAGTAGAGATTTATTTACTATAGCTCATGAGTTGGGGCATTTATTTCTACATTCAAATCAAAATGTTAAATTAGCAAGATCATCATCTGAGGTAAAGATTTATGAAGATCCAGAGTGGCAAGCTAATACATTTGCAGCAGAGCTACTTATGCCAGCTAAGTTAATAACTAAAGAGGATAGTCCTTTTAGTTTGATGAAGAGATTTGGAGTGTCCTATAAAGCAGCAGAGATAAGATTAAAAAAATTAGGTATATATGACAATTAACGTCATTTATATAAATAAAATTAGAATAAAATAAAAAAGCCTATTTTACAATAGACTTTGCAAAAAGATTAAACTAAATCGCCAAATTTAGTTTGTATATTTTAATAGTTTCAATTAATATTATATATACATTATTATCTTTTTGCAATTATTTTATTCAGAAAGGAGATAATAATGTACATTTTCAGAGCATCAAAGACTGTAAATGGTCAGAAAATATATGCTAGAGATTATGGAAAAAAGGCATTTCCTATATGGATAGGCCCTAAAGAAAAAGAGCCAAAGAGAAATGGTAAAAAATAATTTCATAGCGGAAAATAAATGCATATAGTATAGCTTATTCTTATTATTAAAAAACAGAATTGTATACTAATCAATCTAAGTTTTAAAAAGGTGTCCCCCGGGGACACTTTTTTTTATTTAACTTATACTGAACATAAAGTTTAAGTTAAATCTTTAAATTTTTATAGTAATTTATTAAGATTTTGGTTATAATGAAGGTAATAAGAAAGTATTTCTTATAAAAAAAATCCCTAACACAAGGACGGCCATCCTTTACATTAGGGTAAAAAAAACTTATGTTATTTTTTTGAAACCATTTCAATGATTGAGCTTAGTATCACAGCGATGCTAGGCTCTTTTAACTTTCCAGTAGCTATCAAAACAAAAGTTGATATAATCAAGATGATTACTGCTATGTATTTTAGGTCAACCTTCAAGCTAAAGTTTCTATTATGAAACTCCATTGCACATCACCTCCTTTTTATAATTATCTAGTTTAAATCTAAATAACTATAAAAAAAGAGATGATGTGAGGCCGAGAAATGGTTCCTTTCCTCCTCTTCCCACGCTAGATTTAAAATTCAATCTTTAGTGGTTTTCTAGAATCAAACCTATTTTAGGTCTTATATATTATATCACATTTAAATTGTAGTTGGTATATATTTGAAAAAATAGTATATATTTATTGAAAATATAAAATTTATTTATATCGACATAAAAGTATTAGTTTTATGCCGATATTGAAATTTGAACGTTATATATGATTTTAGGACTGACATTACCAGTACCTAGCAATATCCACAGAGTTATTAACATAAATATATAAGTTATAAACAGATTTTATATAAATATCAACAATAAAAATAAAAAGTAGCCAAGTTGGGAATGGCTACTTTTTTATTAGTTGAGCACTAACAAGCTCTTACAATTCACCTCATGTAAGTTTGGGTTGATAAGTTTAAGGAGTTTTAAATCCCTTTAATATAATTATACCTTTTAAAACATTTTTTCAGCAGATAACTTTATATATTAAATTGAGTATTAAAATTTGAAATCAACAGTAAGACAATAAGTATCTTATATTAGAGATGTTAACTATGATTTATTGTAATAAAAAGAACCTCTTGATTGAGGTTCTAGTGCATTAAATGTTGTTTATATTGATATTGTACATCTTCAAAACTTGTTTCTGCATATTTTTGAGTTGTAGTTATATTTGTATGTCCTAATAAATGTTGTATTGTAGTTATATCTAATCCACTCTGTAACCCAAGTGTGGCCATGCTATGACGCAGTAAATGTGGGAATACAGATTTGTCAAATCCTGCTCTCTTAGCTATCTTATGTATCATATACTGTAGTCCTTTAGTACCCATTCTATCATAGGGTTTCTTAATAGAAACAAATAGTGCTGCATTATTATCTACTCTTGTATTTAAATAATTTTGTATATGTAGCTTAGTTTTATCTGTAAAACATACAACTCTTTCTTTATCGCCTTTACCTATAACTTTTAAAGTGTTCTTACTAAAATCTAGATCTTGTATATTAGCATTAGATACTTCACTTATTCTACATCCAGTAGCAAATAAAAACTCAATTAAAGCACGTTCCCTCGGATTAATACATGCTAATCTTAATTTCTCTAGCTCCATAACTGTAAGAGATTTTCTTAGCCTTACTGGTAACTTAGTACCTTTTAATTTTTTACTTGGATTACCATTTATATATTCTTCTTCTTGTAACCACCCAAAGAATGTTTTTAATAATGATATTTTATTATTAACTGTACTTGGTTTTAATTTTTCACTCTGTTTTAGTATAAACATTCTTAGATCATTAGTAGTTATTTTATCTACTGGTTTATTTATAAACTGGCTGAATTCTCTTAAGAAATAATAATTATTTTGTATAGTACCTTCCTTTATACCTTCAATTCTCTTAGTTTGTAAATATAATAGTATTTTTTCTTCTAAATCATTACTTTTATAACTTTCAACAGGATTAATTTCAAAATCTTGCAAACTAAAATATAAAGTATCCATAACAAGCTTTTGTTGTTCTAGGTTTAATCCCATAACATTTGTTAAACTACTTGTAAATTTTACAATAAATTCCTCATTTGTATTTCTCATAATATTTTGTCCCCTCTATATTGTATAACTTATTAGTTATATAATATAACTTATTAATTATATTTCCAAGTGTTTTTATAATTATTTATTTATATTTTATAATTATTAAGTTATAATACTAATGAGGTGATAAATATGGATATTACTAAAGAAATAAAAAAGATTATGGTAGATGAAGATATTACTATAGTTGCTTTAGCTGAAAAACTTGGTACTAGTCAACCAAATCTATCTGCTAAATTTAAACGAAATAACTTTAGTGTTAATGAAATGAAAGAAATAGCTGCAGTGTTAGGATATGAATTAGAAATTAAATTTATCAAAAAATAAAAAAATAAGGCTTAGAAAACGACCTCATAGAATCGATTCTAAGCCTTTTTATTTTATAATTCAATGTTTTATACTATGATTATTTTTTATAGATTGCTATAAAAGGATCATACCCTTTTTTCTTAAGCGATGCTATTTGAGCATCTGCATTTTTTCTATCTGTATAACTGCCAGCAACAACTCTTAGATATGTCTTACTGTCTTTTTTAAATGCATCTAAGAAAGCATTAATTCCTAGTTTCTTAAGTTTAGAAACTTCTTTTTCAGCATATTTTCTATCTAAGTAACTATTAGTTACAACCCTATAATAAGTTATTCCTTTAGATATAGTATTTGTTGTATTTGAAGTAGTTTCTGTTTTAGGTGCTTTATATGTAATGCCAAAGTATTTACATATACCTTTCATAGTTGCTTCAACTAGATCATCAACATTATTTTTTAATATCTTTAAATCAGCTTTATTTGTATAGAATCCATATTCAAGTAATATAGATGGCATTTGAGCCTTATATATTACTGTCCAGTCTTCAGTTTTAACTCCTCTATCTTTAGCATCTTTATCTAAAGACTTCATAGTTTTAACTATTTCTTCTTGGATATATTTAGCAGCGTTTTTAGAGTTTGTACTAGCATTAGATGCAACAAAAGTTTCTGTACCTCTAGCATTATTGAATACACTCTTGTATGCATTAGCATGATAACTTATAAATAATGCCTTTGGTTTCCCTTGTTTCTTCCAATATGTGTTTGCAAGTTCTGCTCTTTTACTTAATCCCATTTCATCTTTGCCCTTTGGATTTGGATTAGTTTGATAATAATCTATTCCATGATCCTTACATCTTTTATTCATCTTAAAATCTACTGTATTATTGAATAACCACTCATATAAAGACTTATCAGGAGCACATTTACCTGCTACCTTTTCTGCATGTCCACTATCGCCTATTACTAAATATTTACTCATATTAATTTTCCTCCAATATTTTTATATTTTTGCTAAATAAATAAAGTGAATTCCTTTTGGCCAAAGAAATTCACTTTAATAAATTAACCTATTTACTTTGTAGTAAATTTACAAATACCTGATGTAATCCTGTACTAGCTAATCCACTAAATAAACCACCTAATATTACCTCTGGACTAATTCCTCCAGCTATCCATATATTAAGTGCACATCCTAATAGTGCCATTATGCAAGGTATATACTTGTTATCAATTCTTGTAAAGCTTACTTTTATTACATAACCTATACATAAACATATACCTACAATTACTAAAACTACATAATCATTTAAAAAAGTTAAATCCATAATCATACCTCCAATTTTTATTTAATTAAAAAAGCAATAACAGAACTTATTAAAGCTCCAGCTATTGCTCTCCATAACCATGTATTGGAATTTTCTAAATCTGATATTCTATTATTAGCTACTTTTATTTTTTCTTCTATAATTTCATTTTTTAATTCATTATTTTTATTCATATTTTCTAATAGTACTTCAATTTTAATAAGTCGTTCTCTTACTTCTTGTAAAGTATCATCAGTCATACTATCCTCCTTCAATTTGTGTATTAAAAAAGGACCTAAAATATAGGTCCTAATTTTTTTAGTTTAGTTCGCAATATGTATCTTTAACGAACATTAGATGCATATTATTCGTCAATATATACCTGTTCAAATTGAGATAAATTATTATTTATATACTCATTGATGAAATCACCAATTTTTCTAGCAACAGTTAAATTGCCGATTTTACCAAAATGAACATTGTTTCCGTAAGGGTGTAATAATTTATGTAACTCACTTTGATATGTATTATCGTACAGTGTTCCGTCATTCATGTTTATGATTGGAAGATTATATTTTACAGCTATTTTATCAAGAACTAAATTTGAAGTAGTAACATTACCTTTACTAGCAAATATTTTACATAAGAATATATTTGCATTAGGTCTTTGTTCTTTTATATATTCTATTATTTTGCAATAATAACCAGTTTCAGTAGTTGCATAAGTATTATAATCACCACTTGCAGTATCTTCTTCTAAAGTATCTGTATATCCGTTGTTAGTTCCTAACCAAATAACAAAAGTATCACATTCACTAATTGGATATAAAGTCCTCTTATTTTCATACCAACCACTAGCACTTATTCCACTTGTCCCTGCATTTATAGATTCAAATCGATTCATTTTAGATAAATAATAAGGGTAGTTTTCTTTGACAGTAGCTCCACTATGCTCACTATCAAAATAAGCACCTGCTGTTAAACTATCACCTATACACATTACTTTATTTAAAAGATAGTTATAATCTAAAATCTCAACTTTTTCTTCTATAAGAGGGAATTTCAGTATAGGTAATATTGTTATATTATTTTCAAAATCATTATAACTACATACTCTTAACTTTGCACAGCCTTTAGGTATAGTTATATTTTGATTATATGTAGCTAACGATATATTACCACTTTGATTTGGAAACACTTCTAAAATATTACCTTCATTATCAACTAATGAATAAAGCCTTTGTAAGTCTTTAACACTACCTTTTATAGTAAATCTTTCATTTTCTGAAACATTCAACTCTATACTTCTAAATGATGTTGATGTTATAATCGAAAATCCACCAGTTGTGTTAACAAACCTATTTTCTTCTATCAATTCAACTGTTTGTGTATTATCTTCAACATACTCAACAACTTTATCAAGATTTTCTACGATTTCGCTTTGCCCTGCGACTGTCGAAACATGATAAACACTGCCACTTTTGTAACTACACACTCTTAACTTTGCACAGCCTTTAGGTATAGTGATAACACTATTCATAGTTGTAAGAGGTAAATTTCCTGATTCAGTTGGATAAGTAGATAAAACTACCCCATTTTTGTCAACAAAACTATATATCCTTGCACTATCTCTACAACTACAATTTATTAAAAATCTTTGATTGCACGATACATCTAATTCTATTGTTAAAAAGTTAGTTCCTACTAAATCACCAAATGTTCCATTACTTTTTAAATATCTATTTTCAATTTGTAAAGGATATAAAATATTAGTCTTATTTTCTAAAGTATTACCAGTACCTATATTAGACCAACTTATACCATTAAATTTATAATAAATATTTTCATCAGCTGAGTAATAATAGTCACCATTAACACCTGTTAAAGATAATATTTCAGCAGTAGTTTTTGAACCTTTGAACTGACTATTTGATGTTAAGTCAGTTAAATTTGCTTTTGTAATCTCAATAGTATTAAATTGTTCATTAATTTTGTTCATATTTTGTTCCAATTGCGAATCAAATTCGTCTAATCTATCACCTAATTTTTCATAGCTTTTTCCGTTCTCTCCTACTCTAGCATCTACTATTTCTGCATTGCTATTACCAGAATTTATTACTAATTGATTAAAAGTATCTTCTAAGTGTTCTTGTCTATTAGTAGTATTTTCTACCTCATTATTTATAGCATCTATTCCATCATGTATAGATCCTCTAACATCTTTTCCATACAATGCATTTTTTATATTATTTAAATGTGTTGTTATATTTGACATTACTTAACCTCCTCTAATATTTTCAGTCTTTCATCTAGTGCAATTATTTTTTCATTAGTTTCTGTTAATGATACATTAATAGACTCCAAAGTATCATTTATATTAACTAAGCTTTGATTTATATTAATTACAGTTTCACTAAGTAGCTGTATACTTTCAACCATTTTATTTATAGTTTCATTTGTACTGTTTCCCAAGCTAGATACCTCCGAACTTACTTGTTCTAATGCCTTTGATGTTTTGTTTATAGAATTATTAGCATTTGATATAAGAGTCGCTTGCTGATTTATCTTACTTTCTAATTGAATTGTTTTATTCGCCTGCTTCTTTATGTCTAATTGATATTGCTTTATATCTTTTTGTTTATCTCCTAGCACAATCTTTGACATTTCAGGATTTTCAATAACTATTTCCTTTTCAACAACTCTAACTAGATCATTTATATCTAAAAGTTCATGTATAATAGGATAATAGTTTCCGACTTCAAAACTATCGAAATCTAATTCAATAATACTTAAATCAAGTGCAGTTATAGAGTTACTTACTAACATTCTTTGACTAGCTAGATATCTTACCCCCTTACCATAAAGATCATCTGCATCATCTTCATCATCGTAAAAAATGTATTTTGTAATTATTCCAAATTCTTTTATAGCTTCTTTATCTTCTATGTAAATTTTACCTTCATTTACTCCAGAAATAGTAAGTCTTTCCTCTAGTTCAATTTCATTACCTTCACTGTCTTGTGATTTTAATTTCATTCCAAGTGGTACAACTCTAGTATAAAAATTTGTAGGGTCAACATCATTTGTTATATCTTGAATATTTTTACCTAGCCTTATTTCTGTACTACATATTTTACCTATTTCTGTAAGGTAATCTAAATATTTAATATTATTTTCATATCTTACTTGTAGCTCTCCACCTAATTTATCTATTAAGTCTTCATTAATATTTGCCCAACTTGAATCATATGATAAATACCTATAAATACTATTATTATTATCTTTTACAGTAACATTACCTATTTTAAATCGCTTATACTCTTCAACATTAGCATTATGATTATCTAATATCATTTTTAAGTAGTTATAAGGCGAAATATCGTGATATTCTCCATATACTTGAACACTATCAATTAAATAAGCTAATTCACTTTCGCATATAAAAGTCTTACTTATAACTCCATCACTATCCATTGATCCAGTAGGTTTTAATACTCTTCCTATAAATTCATACTTATTAGCATGAGTGTTATATACAGTAACTAATGTTTTATAGGGATAGATTAAGTTATAACCTATATTATTTGGATAAATAGAAAAAGTGAAACTATCAAAAGAATTAATTCCTTTTTTAATAGTTCCACTTATACGTTCTTCACTACTTATAGATACCTGATTAATAATAGTTTCTATATCATTATTAATTATTTTAACGAGGTACATTATAACACCTCACTTTTGAACTTAAATTTTATATTTCCGCTTCCTTTTATAACCATACTATTTTCACCAATATTTATTTCAAATAAAGGACTTGTTGTAATCCCTGAATTAAAGTTATATGTTATGTGATCTTTTATTATTTCCATATTAGATGTACATACTACAGTAGGAGATACATTTATTGCGCTATTATTATATAAATTTATATTTTTACTTCCTGAAATATCAAATGACGTATCTTGTAATACGTCCGTTTCAAAACAGAAATTATCCCAAAGCAACTCCCCTTCATATTCATCTCTTATTCTAAATGGATATGCATTAAAAGTAACTGTAATTTCTCCTGTGACCTTTAAATTTTTAAAGTTTGTAGATATACATTCGGCTAAAAAATAATATCCTGGAGTTAGATCATCAATTAGTTTTATTTTTTCATTAGGTCTATTTAACCAATTTTCAACATTAATTCTTAATAACTCTAATCTATTTTTTATCATTTCATCAATTTGAAGTATATACTCAATTACTCTAGGTTCATATACTTGTTTCCCATAGAGACTGGAAAAATCATACTCTACATTTGAATATGGAACGCTTGATAATATTTTCTTCTTGGCTGGAGTTTGAACATCTCTATCTATAACACGTAAGTTAAAATCTTTAAATGAGTGTTTATTATTAAATGTTATACCGTACATTAATAATTAACACCTCTTTCTCTTAATGATATAGCTTCTCCGCTTAGTTTATCATTTACAGATGATAAGACCTTACCAACTTTATTTTTATCTAATGATATATTCATATTATTCATTCCTGTTGATTTAATAGCTTTTTCAAAACTATCTATTAATACATTTGATAATTTTTTGTAATCAAGATTACTTTTATTATTTATATTTGTTGTTATATTCTCAGTCCCAAATCCATCTGTAACTGCATTAGCCATTTCAGCTGATTTACTTGACACAGATTTTAATTGATTGCCTAATCCTTTTACTAATCCTTCTCCAGTAAACTCTCCAAGTTCCATCATAACTCTAGATGGAGAATGTATTCCAAGTATACTCTTTACTTTGCCAGTTATAGCATTTCCAATATCTTTACATGCGTTTATAACTCCACTAACTTTACTTTGAATCCCATTGATTAATCCATTTATTATGTCTTTACCTATTTGTAATAAATTAACACTTTTAAATTTATTTATTATACTATCTTTTATGTTATTAACTATTTCAATAGCTCTAGACTTCATATTATTAAATCCATTTACCAGACCATTTTTTATATTATTTACTGTTGTAGTTACATTATTTTTTAACTCGTTAAATTTAGCTATAGCTTGTATTTTTAATTCATTAAATTTAGTAACGATTTGCTCTTTCATCTCAATAGCTTTAGCTTTTATAGTATCCAAGTTTGTATATAAAGCTACTCCTGCGGCTACAAGCGCGGTAATTACTGCTATTACTGCTAAAATTGGAGCTGACATCGCTGTAAATCCTATTCCTAATCCAGTTGCTAAGGTTGATATAGTTAACAGAATAGGTGATAAAGCCATACATATGCCTACTAAAATAGTTATTACACTTACTATAGCTACAATAGCTGCTGATAAAGTAGGATTTGCTTGTACCCATTCTGCAATTTTAGCAACTATTTCTGATATACCTAATAATAAAGGTTCTAATGCTAATTTCAATTCTGCTATTGCTTGTTGAAATACTACTGCAGGATCTGAGTTTAATTCACTTACAGTTTGATTTAACCCATCTTGGTTTTCCTTCGCACTAGTTAGGTTATCATTCATACCAAGTATGGTATCTGTTATATTTGTACCATTTTCTTCCCAAAGAGTTCCAAATACAGTAGTTCCTATTTGATTTTGTAATGTTTTGTCCTTAACGCCATCTAAAGTTTTAGCTACCTCTTCCATTGCAGCTTTCCCATTTGATCCACCTTCAGCGACTGCTTTCCCCCAGTCCTGTAGTTGTGTTTTTGATACTCCAATCTTTTCAAATAAATTAGCTGTTTCATCATCAACCTCAGCACCAAATTCAGCTAAAACAATTCTTCCTTCTTTTAAACCATCTAATAAAATATCTATATTCCAACTTCCAGTTTCTACTCCTGATGCCATGATAGCTTGTATCTCTTGTGCGTTATAGCCTGCATTGTGAAGTTGTGATCCATACTCAGTTATTATATCTAGTTGATCTGGAGGGAATCCTGTTTTTAAAAGTGTATTAACTAGTCCAAGAGCTTCTTCATCACTTATTCCAAGTGTTTTTGAAAGTTCATTAGATTCTTGTATTAACTCAATAAAATCGATATCTGAATATGCAGCTGCTATTGCACCTGCACTTTCAATAACTTTTTTATTATTCTCATCTGTTGCATCTGTATTTAATGCCCATTGTCGTCTAACACCTTCTAACGCTTCTTCAGCATCTAATCCATAACTAGTAACTGTATTAATAGCATCCTTCACAGATTGTTTGCTCTCTTCTGAAACATCCATAGATATATTTATTTTAGTATTTAATGAAGATGTATCTAAAGCTGCTTCAATAGCTTCACCAATTGTCCCTACAGCGGCTGCTCCTGCTAATAAATTAGTTAATTCACCACCAAGATCAGAAATAGAACTAGATGCTTCATCTGTAGCTTCACCTAAATCTTGCATATCAGCATTTACCTTATTTACACTATTATCTGAATCTATATCAGATAATTTCTTCTTCATATTATTTAAGCTTTTTTCAGTATATTCTATTTCTCTTCTAAAAGCTCTATACTGTTCTTCTCCAATATTTCCAGATTGAAACTGTTGTTCAACCTGTTCTTGTGCATTTTTTAGTGCTTGTAATTTATCTGAAGTATTCTCTATTTGTTGTGTTAATATCTTTTGTTTTTGAGCTAATGCTTCTACATTTCCTGGATCAAACTTAAGCAGTTTTTCTACATCTCTTAATTCACTTTGTAAATCAATAGACTTTTTATTTACATCTTTTAAAGACTCTTGTAATCCTGTTGTATTTCCATCAAGTTCAATAGTTATCCCTTTTACTCTACTTTTGGCCATAACCTCACCTCCTTAGAAATTGTCAAAATCTTTTTGAGTAGCTTTCTTTATGGTTTCTTTTTTAGATGTATTTAAGGAGTTAGTATATTCTTCTATATAATCAATACACATTCCAATCGTCATTACTTCTAACTCATCAATGCTCAAATCTGCCTTTTTGCATAAAAAAAAGAAGGATTCTGTTGTTATTAGATTTCCTTCTTTTTCTTCACTATCTACTTTTTTTTTGGTTTTATACTTGCTAAAATCATATCTTGTATTTCTGTAACAACTTCACCTAAGTCTATTCCATCAAATTCTTCTAACCATTCCATAACAGGTGGTATAGTTTTATCGGCAGTCTTAGCTAGCACCCAAATTATATTATATATAACTTCTGTATCTAAATCTGTATTTTTCGGATCTAATTTCATAAGATCATTGAAGAAATCTCGCCCAAATTGAGCTTTGTATCTTAATGGAGTTGCTGCAGTTGATTTAAATATTATATTTTTATTATCTACATTAATAACTTTTTCCATAATATGCTCCTATGCTAATGCTTTTTCATATACTTTTTTATACCAATTGTTATAAACTGTTTCAGTAGTCTTATCTGTAGTTTTAGTTTTAACTTTATAATCTGTACTTCTTGGTCCAGCTGTAAAACTTAACTCATTTTCATTAGGTTCAGTACTACTTGTTTTAGTAGTAGATGCAACAGTTGGTCTATTTGCAGAACAGTTATATAATACATGTCTTACAGCTTTAACATCTCCATCAAATTCAAATAATAAAGCAAATGGTTTTGTTTTAGCATTTGCTACTTCAGATATTACTTGATCTGTCTCATCCAACTCTTCACCTAGTACTTCTGTACAAAATTCATCTGTAATATTAGCTATTTTTAGAGTTCCTTCATACCCTTGATTTGTAGATGCTGAATAGTATAATACATCATCCGCATAAAACTCAGTCATGTCTCCTTTAGGTTCTATAGATATCTCTATCCCACCAGGAAGTGGTTTTGGTGTAGCATATGATATTGCTCCTGCTTCTCCTTCTGTTATTACAGCATAATGAACATTTTTAAGTCCGAAAGTAACTTTATTTCCCATTATTTAATCATCTCCGTTTCATATATTTTTAGAAATAATTCTTGAGAGTCTATATATGTTTCTGAACTTGTGTAACATATATCATTATCATCAAGTATTTTTTCTAAATTTCCTTCTGCATCTAAATCTTTTTTATCTGTATATAATTCAATTTGTACACTATCTATCTTTTTATATGCTATATTATCAGCAAAATAGTTAGGTGAATCAGACACTAAATAAGTTATATACGGTGTTTTTTTATATTCATTAAAGTGTGAGTATGCAACAGGATATCCAGTTGAATCCAATATTTTTTTTAATTCCTTTAAGGTCATTAAACTATACCCTCCACAATTTTTATAAAATCTTTAACAGCTTCAACTTCGACCTTTTTTATATGTGGTATTGCAATTGTCCTTCCACCATCTCTATTTGCATGTCCATATTCTAATAAATGTGTTAATTGGTAGTCTGTTTTATTATGTAATATTCTTGCACTACCTTCCTTTTTAACTCTCCATCCTTTTCTATAACTTCCTGTTTCTTTAGGGCTCGTGTTTTTAAGTTTTTTCACAGCTTTTTTACTCACTGTGTCTTTAGCTTTCTCAAGTCCATTTTCAACATCACTTGTATATTCTGATAATGCTTTAGCTATTTCTTTAGATATATTATTAATACTAGACATTAGATATCACCCTCTCACATGTTAACTCTATCTCATCCATGTTTTTTATATAAGTTCTTATGACATTGTATACTTGCCCTTCATATTCTATTTTCACTTCATCATTATATTCATATAGATGTACTACAAATACAATAGAGGGTTTCATTCCAGTAGTTGAAGCATTATAAAACTCTGATCTAGTAACTGATTTTTTATCACAGAATACAGTTGTTCTAACTTCGTCTCTAATTTGATTTCCTATTTCATCTTCTTTATATAGTTCTTTTATTAATGTAATTTCATCAAACCACATACTATCCACCTCTGTATTCTGAGCATAGCGAAAGACTTTGTTTTAACATTTCAAAAGATTTGTTATATCTTTCTGCAGTGATATTATCATTAGACATATTAGCCTTGCAATATACTTTTATCGCTTGAATAATAAGAGGATCACTCTCATCAATAAGAGTAACCCCTGCAATATTTAAGCTTTGTTTAGCTGCATTTATGTAATCTTGTATATCATCATCTAATGAATTATTTTTTATCCGTAATGCTAATTTAACTTTTTCTAACATTTTATCACCTCTAAAAAAGCACTTTAGTTATTAACTAAGCGCTTTTATAAGTTGAGTTTTATTCATTGTAGAATATTTTGCTATCTTATTTATTTTAGCCAACTCCTTAAGTTCGCTTACTGTCTTTTCAGAGTAATTTATATCTTCACCTAAGCGTTTTTTTTAGTTATAGTTACTAAAGAACCTTTATCTATAACTTTACCATCAGCTAACATTATAGATTTAGTTACCATATCATCTGTTTCATTATCTTCATATCTTTTTATAGTCATATTTAAATTAGTATTTAGTACATAATCTTTAAAGTTAAATAAAAAGCCTATAATTGTATCTGATTCAACAGTATCTTTATAAGAATCCATGTAATCATTTAGTATAACTTTTCTACCTAGTAATGTTCTTTCTGGTGCTCCACTTATACCATAATTTACTCTACCAATAGGCTGACCTGTACTATCTTTTAAGCTAGCATATGCCATGAAAGTCTTTTTTGTCATACACCATAATGCTCCATTTTCATATGCTAACGGTAAAGCTGCTTCTGCTTTTTCTATATCATTTAATGAAGGTTTCTCTCCTGCTGCTATATCTATGTTTTGTCCTTCTTCTACAGTCTCTTTTAATATACCTTTAGGTTGTCCTGTTCCTGTTCCACTTATTATTGCCTTCTCTATTGCTATTGTCATAGCTTCAACTACATTATTTATAAGAGTAGTTTCAAATATAGGTAACGACATTGTATCAACTTCTAAAGTTGAAGATACTGCACATCTTAATTTATGATAAGCAAATGTTACTTCTCCTGTAGTAGTTTTCTTTTGTTTATCACTTGTTGCTCCTTCTGCAACCCAAGTAGCTACTGGCTTTATCTTTGAAACTGGTATAGTAACTCCACCTTTTAGATTTGTTCTAGTTACTAAAGGAAGTATCATTCCTGTAGCTTCTAATTTCTCTATTATTTTAGATAGTACTGTCTCTGGTATAACTTCTCCTACATCTGTAGTTTTAGTTGGGCCTGCAGCATTTTTAAATTCTGAAGGTATTTCAGTACCATTCATAACATAATTCATAAATGCTTTTCTATACTCCATAGAGTTTGTATACTCATCATTTAATGTATTATCTGTAGAATCTATAACTGTTCCAGTTATATTAGTTAATCCTAAATTTTCTATATTAGTAACCCTTGTATTGTCTTTTAGTGCATTAAGATTTGCTAGAGCTTTAGTTTCTGTTTCAAATCTATTATCTAACTCTTTTATTTCTTCAATTTTCGAATTACCTTCATCTATTTTCCCTTCATTTATTAAATTTTCTGCCTCTGTATATAATCCATTTCTCATTTCTAAATATTGTTCTTTATTCATTATTCAACACTCCTCTTTAAGTTTAATAAATTTAATTTTGCTTTAGCTTTTTGTTGCATAAAAAAATCAACCTCATTATTTTTAGGTTGAACATTTGTAGGTTTATAATTTTTAAATTTATTTACAATGTCACTACTTAATGAAATTGAGTTGCACATTGTTGTTGCTTGATTTCTTAATATATTTACCATGCTAGAATCAAAATTTTCATTAGAATACATTATTTCATCAACTAAACCTAGTTCTAAACATTCATCTGCGGTTAGCCATGTTTCATTATCCATGAGCTTTTTTGCATCTTCTTCAGACATTCCAGTTTTTAAAATAAATGCATTAGCTATTGTCTTATTAGCTTTTTTTAAGGTTTCAGCTGCATGCTCCATATCCCTGTAATCACCCTGACTTTTGCAAGATACATTATGTATCATAAATTGAGCAACAGGCGACATTTTAGTTTTCCCAGCCATAGCTATAACACCAGCTATACTAGCACAAAGTCCATGTATTTCTATATTTACATTTCCTTCATATGTCTTTAACATATTGTAAATATCACATCCAGCAAATACTGAACCTCCTCCAGAATTTATTCTGATTGTTACATCATCTCCCATAGCCTGATTTAAAGCTCTCTGTATCATTTTAGGAGATGTTGCTTGTATTCCATACCAATCATATAACCACTCTGAGCCACTTTCTACAACTTCACCTTTTAAATCGATGTACTTCATTCTTTATTCTCACCTCCTTCCACAGTAATTGTATCTAATCTTCTAAGAGGTTTATCTCCTCCTTCTATTGGAGGTAAATTATGAACTGCTCTCCACTCATTAGGAGTCATTGCTCCTCTATCAACCATTGCCTGAAGTCCTAATTTTGTTGACATACTTGCAGATTGAAGATTATTTGCTGAGAATATAATTCTGTTTCCAAAACCTCTTTCTCTTCTAGTAAATAGTTTTCTAGTAAACTCATTGCTAAGTTGTAATGCTAGAGGTTCTATTTCGCTTTCGTAATAAGCATTCCATTCATCTTCAGTGTATTTACTTTGAATTATTTTCTCATTTGTATTAAAAAAGTTGTATATTCTTGTTGTTGTTCTATCTGTTTGTGATGCATTAGGCACATAGTCTTTAGGATCTATTTGTTGAGCATCACATTTAGAGTCAACACCTGCAGCTCCACTCCCATTTTCTATATTTAAGAATTGCTCAACGAACTTTCTAGTATTTTGTTCAATATCTTCAGGTCTTAGAGAACCAGTAAATTTAAGTAACCATCTTATAACACCTCCATTTTTTATAGCTTGAACTATACCTTGATCACTAGTTGTAACGATGTTCATAAGAGGTAATAATGCTTCTCTTGGACTTTCTCCGAATATATCATTATTATTAAAATCTTGCCTAATATGTATAATATCAGTATATGGATATGTTATAATTTTCCCATTTTTATTTGTAAACTTTAAATATAAAAAACCCTGTTTATCATAGATAGCTTCAACTGATACACAGGGTATATTATACATTTCAGTTACATATCCATTTTCATCCCTTACCATTAATGCAAAAGCATTGTTATTTAATGCTAGTTGCATTGCAAGTTTTTCAAAAAAAACTTGTCCACTCATATACGGATTAGGTTCTTCTAATAAGAATCTTATATATGGTTCAGGATTAATCTTAAATCCCTCTTGTGAGTTATCTCTCAGATGCTGAGGTACTAATTTGCCTATAGCTTTTATCTTAGGTCTTATACAAGCTCTTACAATATCAGATTTATATAATCCTCCACTCCAAGAATAAAATCCATTACCTCTATCTTCTATCATTTCAAACCTAGTTGATGTTGAACTTTTATTAAATAACTTATCAAACATTCTCATTATTATCACCTCCTCCTTAAATTACACTTTCATAACCTTCTTTTACTCTTTCGTATTGAACATATGCATCTAGTAAACTAGCTAGCCCATCTATTCTTCTTCTTTGATTAGATGTTTTTACAGGTTGTATATTATCATTTTTATCTATATCTATAGCAGTATTTGATAAACACCATTTTAAAATAGGATTATTATTATAATTTATTAATTTATTTTCTAAATCTGCTCCTAAACTTTTCATCGGACCACTTAAGGTTTTTTTCCCTTGTATTACAGGCTCCCAAGTTTCTTTTCCAAATGTATCTTTCATTTCTTCAACCCAGTAATTGGCACTCCATGCATCATATCCTCCTGAATATATATAAATATCTAATTCTTTTTGAATTTCTAAGAACCACTCTGTTACATGTTTATAATGAACTTTATTACCTGGTGTAGTTCTAAGTAATCCATTATCTCTCCAAATATCATAAGGTATTTTATCCTCATGTACTCTTTTATCTAATAAATCTTCTGGTAAGAAATACATTTGAATTACATATAAGTGTTCATCATTAGGAACTTTAAATAATATTGTCCCACATGTTAAATCTGTAGTGGAAGATAAATCTGCTCCTCCAATTCCATACTTAGGTTTTAATTCCTTTACATTAAATGTATCTGTATTATTTAATTGTTCAAATGTAAGCCATGCTTCCGTTGTTGTATCTCTTATATTAAAATCTTTAGTTAATAAGTTTTTCACTAACATAGGATTAGCTATAGCTTTGTTTACTTTCGTTTTTAATTGATCCAAGTTTTTTATAGTCCCTAAACCTGGATTAGCTTTACTCCAACAATTTGGATTAGTCCATTCTTTCCTACTATCTAACTCGTATATTATAGGTAATACCCTTTCATCTACATAACTTCCATCTTCGTATCCATTTATGATTCTTTCACATTCATCATATTTAATATCAAATATACCTTCTCTTACTGTCCCTGCTGTAGTTGTTATAATTGATATCGGTTGTTCTCTAGCAGTCATACCATCAACTATAACATCATATAAATTTTTATCTTCTATTGCATGTAATTCATCAATAAGACTACAGTGAACATTAAGTCCATCTAATGTATTAGAATCACTTGATAGTGGTTTAAATGTACCATCATTATAATCAACTACAATTTCTCCTACTAAACATCTAGCTCTTTTGTTTAACGCAGGAGATTTTTTTATCATACGTTTAGCCTCTGACCAAACTATTTTAGCTTGATCTTTTTTTGTTGCTGCACTTACTACCTCTGGTCCTGCTTCTCCATCTGCTGTTAACATATAATTTCCGATAGCGCTAGCCCATGCTGATTTCCCATTTTTTCTAGCTACTATTAATATAAATTCTCTGTACTTTCGAGTTCCATCTATTTTATGAACAAACCCAAATAATGCTGCTGTCATAGCTTTTTGCCATAGCTCTAAAATAAATGGTTTACCTCCCATTTTACCTTTACTATGTTTACAAAAATTTTCAACAAACTCTATAGCATGATTTGCTTTTTTAGGATCATATTCCCATTCACAATTTTTATTATCTAGATCTTTAACAAGTTTCTTATATACCTTTTTTATTTTTAAAGATACAACTACTTTTCCACTTTCTATTTGAGAATAATATTCTCTAATTGGGTTGTAATCTTCACTATACTTTATCATTTATTCATCACGAAGGAGTCGAAACCATCATCAACCTCTTTTACAACATCTTTAGGAAGTAATGCAAGTAATTTATCGTTTACAGTTGTATATCTTTGGATCATAGTGTTATAAGTTTTAACGAATGGACTTTCTCTTAATATTGAGTAGTCACCTTGTTGCATTTCATCAATGACTCCATTTGCATTTATACTATATCTAAGCTCTTCAAGTGTAACTCTCATAAAAGCAGCTTCTTCAATTAACCCTTCTGCAGTTTTCTTTTTCTTTTCATCTATCTCTTTCAAAATCCTATTAAGTCTAGCTTTTTCTTTTTTTATTTTGTCTTCTTTTGTTAACTCTTTCTTACTCGCCATATATCTCACTTCCTTTCGTATTATTTTTAGAGGGGGGGGTTATGTGAAAATCACCTGCGTATTACACGAATCTCCTTCCATCGGTATCCTATAAAACCGTTGCAATTGCTCAATGGGGGGGATAGGCTATTTTTTATAGTCTGTTCATTAAAAAAATATATTTTTTAATTGAATATATAAAATATATTAATAATATATTTATTTTTCTATCAGTTCACCAAACTCATTAAACATCAATCTATTATCTGTTACTTTATTAGTTCGATGTTTATTAGCATGACAATTCTTACAAAGCAATATTAGATTCTCTTCTCCTAAAGCTATATCTAAATCATTTATATTTTCAGGAGTTAGCCATTCTATATGATGAACTTCTTCCCCAGGATTATTACATTCAGCGCATAACCCATGATACTTATTAAATATATATTGCCTGCATTTCTTCCATTTTGAGCTTCTATAAAAACTTCTACTAAATTCTCTCGCCATATTATATCCTTACTAAATAAAAAAGCCATTAGCTAATACTAACGACTTAATCTGCTTTTATTTTATTTTTACATTCTTTAGCAATAAATAAAAATATAATTCCAATTATAATTGCTATAATACCTAATGGTAATAATAGTAATCCTGATGCAATTAATATATATCCTGATATTCTATAAATAGTTAAATAACGCTTTAACTGTATATTTGTAAGTGTTGATACAGTTTTTATTTTATTTTCTTTATTTCTATTTGAAATTTTCTTAGTTGATACATAAGATAAACCTGTACCTGGAATACTTACAGAAGTTGTCTTTCTTCCCTTTGAGTTAACTGATACTCTTACTCCTTTTACTCCTGCACTTATCCCTACACTCTCCTTACTTATATTTAACTTAACTCCTTTACCAAGGTTTATACTTTTTCTAAATCTTAATCCCATAATTTACCTCCTTATACTTTTATCTTAGCATAATAATTTGTTAATACAAAAGAGCTAGATGAATAATTATTATCTAGCTCTTTTGTATTAGGGGTATTATGGGTATTTAGTGATATAAGTCATTTAACTTATATAGCTTTTTTACTATTGCTATATTAACATATTAACTTATTTTATACTCATATTTCCAGTTGCATTTTCGGCACGATTTTGGTTGCATTTTTGGTACGATTTCGTCACGGTTTAGTTATTTTTTTACAGCCATCATTCCATATTTAATAAATGCTATTTCTTTTAATGCCCATCTATCATATTTCTTAACTGTAGATTCACTCATATTTAGTTTTTCTGCAATAATCTCACGAGTCTCACATTTATTATACCTTTTATTATATACATATCTAGCTTCTATAACTGCCTTAGGACCTTCTTCTAATCTATCTAATATATTCTCAAATCTTTCTTTGTCACTCTCTAATATCTCTATTTCATTAGATATATCTAAAATTTCTTTTTCTCTTGCTAAGATTAAATCATCTATGCCTTTTATATTTCTACTAGTAGTATTCCCACTTAGACCTCTTGATCTTCTTCCCTCTAAATCTTTTTTTAATATTTCTAAATCTTTTTTTAATGCATCTAGCCTTTTAACTTTGTTACCTTCTTCTTCAACATATATCATTGCTTTTGCTATATAATCATTTTTTATATCCAACTTAATCACCCATCTTTTCTTTATGTCAATTTTATATACGATTCTATAGTTGCTTTAGCTTCTTCAAATCCATTACATACTACTGCATAGTAGCCTTGTTTATTCAACTCTATTATCCATTCTCTTTGTTTAGCAGTTGCTTTGTTATTTCCATATTTCATTTCTATAAATAAACCGTGATAATTGCCTTTTGGAACTGGTAAAAATAGATCTGGAACACCTGCTTTAACCTTTTTTACAATTACTACATCTTAATTTTAAACAATCAAATAACTTAACTACTTTACCCATTTCAATCCCTCTTTTTATTTTTCATATGGTGTTTCAAACCCCACTATTTGCTTTTCTAAAAGTTCTTTTGATACTTTAAGTTTATTATCAACTTTAAACTTCTTACACTCGCTCCTACACCCTTGAAGAGCGTCTGTATCTCCTATATAGTTTTCACATAATCCATTATTACTTTTTTTAAAATGCTTACATATCTTAGTCATTTATTCCCCTCCATTTTGTCTTATATGCAATCTCAATATATTACTTATACTTGTTAGCTTACATCCGATATCTTCTATCTCTGATGATGTATAATTGCTCTCATTAGCTTCTTCTAGTTTTTCTCCTAAAAATTTAACAGCGTTTACTATATCTTTATATCTTTCATAATTAAAATCACTCATACATCACCTAGAATGGTATATCATCATCATCTATTGCAGTAAATCCTTGTGGATCTAATCTAGTAGGCTCAAAACTAGGTTCAAATTGTTTCGTTTGTTCCTCTTTATCCTTAGAGCTCTCTAATGACTGTATTTTATTTGCAAATACTTTTGTATAAGTCTTAGCTTCATTTGTATTTTGATCTGTGTATCTCTCTACTCTTATAGCACCTTGAATAGCTACTAACCTTCCTTTTGGCACATAGTTAGCACAATATTCAGCAGGTTTACCCATTATTTCAACTGGTATAAAGTCCGTTTCTTTAGTTCCATCCTTCTTTTTATAATCCCTATCTATCGCGATAGAGAATGTTGCTACTGGTGTTCCTGTTCCTGGTATATATCTAAGTTCAGGATCTCTCGTTAATCTTCCAACTAATACAACATGGTTCATTCTTTTATCTCCTCTTTTGCTTGTTAGCTATGATAGCTAGAATATCTAATACTCCAACTATCACAGCTATTATTGTTATTAATATAAAAATATCTTTCATTCTTACCTTCCTAACCTAAAAGCCTTATAAGCTCGTAACACTTAACTCCATCAACTTTTTTATATACTTGAATCTTTCTATCAACAATGACCATTTTGTCTTTTTTATCTTTAATAAGGAGCATGTCCTTCATTTGTTGTTTAACTAGATTCGTTCTCTTAACAATATCTGTCATTTTACCATTCGCTAGTTTGCACTCATCTAAGCAAAACTCTAAGTCTTTTATTTTCTTTTCATACTCTTCATTTTTTCGATTTGATACATCTAATCTATTAACTAACTTGCAGTTCTCATCAGTCATTTTATTGTTATATTGAGTTGCAAAGTTAACTTGTTTTTTAGACTATCAACTTGATCTTTTAAACTATCAATTTCTTTTTCTTTTTTCTCTAGCTTTTTTCTAAGATTGTCCATCTCTTGAAGTGTTATTTTATAATTTTTTCTTAGTGTAAAAATTGATTTCATTAAACTCTTCTCCCATCCCAAGTGAAATATTCGACTTTTCCAGTTTCTTTGTGTATGAAACCTATTTCTTTCGAGGTTTTTCTCTCTACTAGGTATTTACTCGAATCCAAACCACAATTAGTTAAGAATATCTTTAAATTTCTACTTAATTTTTTACCTTGTTTCATTAGTAAATAGACTCCTTTGAACTATTTATTATCTTTAATTCTTCTATAGCTTCTGACCATGCATCTTGAACTGTTATTCCTTTTTAGTTGCTATATGTTCAGCTATCTCTCTTAATTCATTTGCTTGATCTAATATATTCATCTTTAACATCATCCCTCTTTTGCATTGTTATAAGCTTCTTAATTAACTTGTCTGCATTAACTGCAGTTCTAACATTACCATGTGTTTTTTTACCTGCTATGCAATATGCCAGTGCTTTGTAATTGATGTATTTTGGTATGTCATCAATGCTAGTAGCTATCGAATTATTATTACTATTAAGTGTATTTATAAGCATCTTTCTAATTTAAACTCCTTAAATGTTTCTATCTGTCTTAAATTTTCAACTTGATCTGCTACTACAAATGTATCTACATATTGGCTAAATGCTATAACCTTCTTATGTCTTAATCCGTAAGTTTCAATTAATTTGTTTAATTGACTTTTTAAATTATCCATAATATCCCCCTTAGTTATTTATCGTTATTTATCTTCAAAATACATAACATTTTTTATAATCAAGTCACATGTATTATTTTCATTTACTTTTATAGAGAACTTCATAGTATCCTCAAAGTCTACTAAATCACCTTTTACTTCAAATCCTGCATCTGTTTTTATAGTTCTTCTCTTTAATTTCTTTTCAATGTACTTTTTATTTATATTAAAATCTTCGCTAAACTCATTTCTCTCTGCATACTCTCTAAAATCATTTTCTAATCCAGTATCTCTCAAAGCAGTATTTATAAACTTATTAATATCCATTACTGAATTTTCTTTTAACATATAGTTCCTTATGTTTCTTATATCTTCTGCAAGCTTCATATCTGGAACATTTCCGCTTATCCAGTGTTTACTTAAAGCTTCAAACATTTTAGTCTTATAACTATCATCTATAACTTTTCTTACGTCTAGAAACTCACTTATAAACTTTGTATCTCTTCCTTCTACTTCTGACTCTTTGCATAAGACTAATAGATCATATTCATCATTTAATGAATTAACTCCAACTATAGCTGCTTGTTTTATCATTGTGCTACTTGATATTCCAATTTCATTTTCTAGCATCTGTATATTAATTTTTTCATCTTCAAAATTTATCTGATGATTATAAAGATTTTTATAATCAAGTTTTAGTATTGCTATATACTTTTCATCTTTATGATTTATTAAGCTTATTAATAAGTCACAGTTGCTTATATTTGCATTAATCTTCATAATTTCAAATAGATAACTTGCTATTTCTTTTGAATTTACTAAAAATGTATTTTCATCATGAATCATAGCTTCACAACAATTTCTAACTACATTACTTGAGTAATTATTAAACTTTGCTTTTCTTAATAAATCACTCTTAAAAATCTTTTTAACTTGTGCTTGTATTAATTTATCTATAGAATGACTAATCTTTCCTTCAAATTCATTTAAAATCGGTATATCTGAATCTTTATTAAGTACATGTACTACATATCTATTTACTATCATCTTGTTCTCCCCTTCATCAAAGTTTTATTCTTCAATTATTTGTCAATTTTTTTTCATCAAGACATGGATATATGGCATATTAGTCCATTCATTTCTCTTGACTTCAAACTTTATAAGTTTGTAATTTGGATTAAGCTTCTTCATTTCTTCTTCAATCAGATTATGATTTCGGTCCATGTCAAATATTTTCCTTTTAGATACTTTTTTAGATGTAGTAATAATAGGTTCTTTTAATCCTTTACTACACCCCCACCTCTTCTTTCCTTTTGGGTCTTTCGATAGGTATTCTGCCAAATCAGTAATGTGTTTTTCATCAGGATCTATACGTCTTATATTATTTCTTCTTCCATGTTTCCAAGAATTTTCGACTAAATCCATAGGTAATTCTGAACTCAGTAACATATGGACATGATATTTTCCTTTTCCTTCTTTTGAGATTTCAATAACATACATATACTTTATTTTTTTATAATTTTTCTTCTTTGTATTAGATGTAAGTTTCTTTCCTTCTTCTCTTAACTGCTGCTTTCTATATTCATAATTAAGCTTATTTATATATGCTCTTACTTGCTTTTTAGCTTCTTCATAATCTTTTGGCCTTTTATTGTTGGGCCAATTCAAAGTTAAGTAGTAATCACCTTTTCCAAAATTAGCATTGGCTTTTCTTACGAAGTACTTAACAGCATTTTTATTATTAAGATTCTTTTGAGCTTGCTTTGTATTCTTAATACGAAACTCATTAGGTACATCTTTTTTTGGAAAAAGTGGATACATTTCAACTTCTCTTATTGGTCCTGACGTTATTGTTTTAGTTTCATAAATACATTTAGCTCTTGCATCTAATATTTCATCTATGTTATTTATTGATACAACTTCATTGTCTATAGTGACTTGATGTTCTGCCATTCTATCTATTAATTTTTCAAAATCAAGTTCTATGTATAGATTATTTTTCTTTTTTCTTTTCTTTTTGACTTTCTCCTCATGGTTATCTTTTTTTCTAACTGACATCTTAACCACCCATTTTGTATTACTTTTTACTCAAACTTTAATACTTAGTACAAGTCCGTTAAAGGCTCACCGAACCTTTTGAAAAAACTACTTTTTTACGTTTTCGTTAAGTGTGTGATTTGTACTAAAATCACACACTTTTTATGTACTCATTCACTCTCTATATATACTTTCGCATTTAGATTGTTTTTCTAGCTCTATTTCATATAATGCATCTAATCTCCCTTTGAAGTTTTCAAACTTTAAGGGATTTGTCTTTTCTAAATAAATTAATTTTTCATACATTTTTATTAACTCATTATTTGACATTCAACATCACCTTTCTTTATTCAATTATATGTCTTTGACATTAATTTTATATGTCTTTGACATCAAAGTCAATATATTTTTGTTATTTGACATATAATGTTTATTTTCATTATTGCTTTGACATATTTTTTGATGTATAATATGTCATGAGGTGATTTAATTGAATAGTAGATTAAAAATACTTAGAAATCATATTGGATTATCACAAAAAGAGTTTGGTAACCAGATATGTTTATCTCAAGACCATATTTCTTCTCTAGAAAGTGGTAGAAGATCCATAACTGACCGTTCTATAAAAGATATTTGCAATGAATTTAATGTTAATGAAGAATGGTTAAGATTTGGTAAAGGTAAAATGCTTAAAGATATAACAGATAGCATTGATGCTCCTGATCATATTAAAGAAATACTTCGAAAAATTATGATACTAAATGAAGAGGATCAAAATAAAATGAATAAGATTCTTGATGCATTTATTTCAGAAAGTAAAATAGAAGAGGACTAAAGCCCTCTTCTATTTTTTTTATCACTAATCTTGGCATCTAAATATCCTTTTATGTACTCTATTTTACTTTTATCTTTTTTGTCTAATATAATTAACTTTTTTAAAAAAATATTAATTTTATCTTTATTCATACTCAACACACTCCAAAATATAAAATTGTCCAAAATTTATTCCCTATAAGTCTTTTTGTTTCTTTTTCGATATTTTATTCAAACCAATCTTCTTTTTTTCTTAAATTTGTTTTTATAGTATGCTCTTGATAGTATATCTTTAATATTTTTCATTCTATCTATACATTCATCATTATATAGCTCATACTTTTTTAATTTATTCATAAGCATCACTCCCCCTTTTTTTGTAAAACATATGTTCGTCTGAAAGTTAAAAAAATATTTACAACTTTATTTTTATTTGCTATTATATTTACATGAATTAGTAAGAACGTATGTTCGTGTAAAATTATAACATTTCTTTATTTTGTTTTCAATACGAAATTTAGGAGGTATCGGGTATGTATTTAGATTTAAATGAAAATCAAGTTTTAGCATTAGAATTTATCAAAAAAGAACTTAATGAAAAGGGCTATCCTCCTACTGTGAGAGAGATTCGCGATGCTATTAATATAAAATCAACTTCAACTGTACATGTATATTTACAAAAATTAGAAAGATTAGGTTATATAAAAAGAAATCCAACAATACCTCGTGGTATTGAAATTTTAAAAAGAGATGAAGAAATTAAAACTTCACATATTGTTAATTTACCTTTGGTCGGAAAAATATCTGCAGGTCCAGGTATTCTTGCAAAAGAAAATATCGAAGAATATATCCCTCTTCCTGCTAGTTTACTTAAAGGAAGCGACAATTTCGTTTTAAGAGTAAAGGGAGAAAGTATGATCAATGCAGGAATTTTGAATGACGACTATGTAATAGTCAATAAAAAAAATATTGCAAGTAATAATCAAATAGTAGTTGCTCTTATAAATAATGAATATGCAACTGTAAAAAGATTTTTTATAGAAGATACTAAAATTAGATTACAGCCTGAGAATAATTTTATGGGTCCTTTATATTTTGATAATCATGAAATTAGTATTTTAGGAGTAGTGACTGGTGTTTTTAGATCTATAAAATAATTAAAATATTATTTTCTCTTGATTTATACTTTTTTAAGTCAATAAATAATAGAATAAATTATATTTGACATTTTTTGCTTTTAGATTTATTATTAAATTAAAATTAAACATGAAAAAAAGCCTACAGCTCTAACTTGGTTTGCAGACCTAAGTTAAAGTCTAATTGATACAGACCAGGTATCAAGAAGTTCTTACGTAGACTTGTTTTTTGTAAATTTAATTTATGTAAAGATAATAACACATATATGTTCTATTTTCAATACATAAGTTAAATTTATATATAAAATTTGTCCTCTTGAACCTTGATATGTAAAAAGTATCAAGGTTTTTTAATTATAAGGGGGAAATAAAAATGAAATACACAATCGAAGGTTTTAATCAAAGAAATGCAATCGCATTAGGTTTAAATAGCGAGGATCTAGTTTTACTTAGATGGTTCGTAGATTTTAAAAATACATCAGACATGAAAAAGAAATATATAAAACAAGTTAATGATATGGGTTATTGGATAAGTTATAGTTACTTGATAGAAGAGTTGCCTATATTATTTTCAATCCATCCTCAATACTCTATTCAAAATTATGATGAATTACCTGGTAAAGAAAAATTTGAACTTAATAAAAAATATATAAAAGCTTGTAAGCAGAAAATCAAAAGAATAATGAGCGGTAATCTTGCAAAAGTTTTACTTAGAAATAAATCAACCGAAAGAGACGACAAAGGTAAGGTAAAAAGTGAAATATATGTACATATAAATCCAGCTGTATTTAAACTGTTGATAAGTGATGATATAGCCGGAGTACAAAAATGTACTACGGACACCGTGGTACAAAAATGTACTACGGACACCGTGGTACAAAAATGTACGATATATCCTTCTA
>OMGY01000780.1_pt1 | contig 34111 bp, 44 predicted proteins | sample 1674461 | NCBI WGS metagenome assembly OMGY01 (sample SAMN05578579, study PRJEB25193) | human gut metagenome | biome: Human Microbiome; feature: human-associated habitat; material: feces | host: Homo sapiens | place: USA:Birmingham | reverse complement strand
TTATTTGCAACTATCTCCATTTCTCTAGTGATAATTCCCTTTTTAGCTGCATCCATTTGTGTTGTATACTCTCTCATAAATTCTCCTCCTAAATTCTTTCCCAATCCTTTAAGATAGGCTGATAGCCTACACTTTTTATCATATTTATTATTTCTTCTACAGAACTTTCATCATTAATATCAAACTGTGCTGTTCCTGCATTTTTAAGAGTATGTCCCCCTACTGCTGTAGAAACTCCTGCACTCATTTTAGTAACACCAAAAGGTATTATATGCCTTCTCATTTCTTCATTTTCTCTAGTTGATATATTCATACCGCATTGTGGTGCAAATAATCTATACGCTAAAAGAATTTGTACCATCTGCTTATCATTTACACCTATAACTTCTTTTAAGCCACCTTTACAAGGTCTGATTCTTGGTGGTGAATAAGTAACATCGCACCCAGGATATTTTCTTCTGATGTAATCTCCATGTAAAGCTGTAAAAAAGGCATCTTTTCTAAAGTCAGCAAGACCAAGTAATGCTCCAATACTTATGCTTTTCATTCCTGCCATAGCGCCTCTTTCAGGTCCATCTAATCTAAACTTATAATTCTTTTTAGGTCCTGCCAAATGCATTTCATCATAGACCTTTTCATCATAAGTTTCTTGATAAATGGTAAGTCCCTCTGCACCAGCCTTTACCACTTCCTTATATTGATTTACAGTCATAGGCCATACTTCCATAGTTATAGATGGAAAATACTCTTTAATGGTATTAATACTTTCTACAATGTATTCTAAAGGAGAATGTTCTTGACTTTCACCAGTTAATAAAATAAGATGTCTACATCCTTCTTGTGCTATAGCCTGAGCTTCTGCTTTTATTTCTTCTTGATTCAACTTTCTTCTATTGATGGTATTTTCTAAGTTGTAACCACAATATTTACACTTGTTTACACAATAATTTGAAATATACATTGGTGTATATAAAAGCACTGTTCTACCAAAATACTGAAGACTGAGCTGAACTGCTTTTTCTGCCATTTCCTCTAAATGATTTGCTGCCTTTGGTGATAAAAGGTTAAGTAAGTCCTCATGAGTTAAATTCCTTTCATGAATACTTCTTCTAATATCATCATCGGTAACACTATTAAAGTAACTCTCAAAATCAAAATCTCTATATTTTTCTATAACACTATAAAAACTCAAAATACTCATCTCCTTACTCTAAAAAACCAGTTAGTGGTGATGAAGCATTAGCATCTCTTGATACAGTACCAAACTTTGAATTATAAGCAATTCTTCCACCTTCCACTGCCATAGAAAATGCTTTTGCCATCTGTGCTGGGTCTTTAGATGATGCTATGGCAGTATTAACAAGACATGCTGCAGCTCCCATTTCCATTGCTTCCATAGCTTGTGATGGTTTTCCGATACCTGCATCTACTATTATAGGAATATCCAGTTCTTGGATCATTATTTCTATAAGTTCTTTAGTCTTAAGACCTCTATTGCTACCTATTGGTGCTCCCAGTGGCATTATTGCTGCTGCTCCTGCTTCCATAAGCCTTCTACCTGCATAAAGATCAGGACACATATAAGGCAATACCACAAAGCCTTCATCTGACAATATCTTTGTTGCTTTTATTGTTTCTTCATTATCAGGTAAAAGATATTTTGAATCAGAAATAACTTCAATTTTAATCCAATTTCCACAGCCCATAGCTTTTGCTAATCTAGCTATCCTTACTGCTTCCTCAGCATTTCTTGCTCCTGAAGTATTAGGAAGTAAAATAACTCCTTCTGGAATATTTGCTAATATGTCTTCTTCTTCATGATCAAAATCAACTCTTCTTACTGCTAATGTTATAACTTGTGCTCCACTATTTTCTAATACATCTTTAATCAGCTTATTTGATGGATATTTACCTGTACCCACAAACAATCTATTTTTAAGCTCTACTCCACCTATTATTAATTTATCTTCCATTTTATTTCCCCTCTTCTCCTAGAATTAATCTTAGTGCGCAATTGGCCATATGATTAGCGCAAATTGCTACCCTTGGTGCCATAAGTCCAAAGCCTTCTTTTGCTTCACTTTCACCATCCCCGCATATATAAAACCTCTCATTTATCTTTCTTGTTTTTATTTCATTGGAAGGATAATATCCTGCCATGCCGCTGGATGCAATAAGTATCTTATCTCTCATGGTATTTAATACTTTTGTACTTATTTCTGCCTTATATTCTGGATTATCAAAAGCTTCAATGATTATGTCTTCCTCTGCAAAAACTTCTGCTATGTTATCTTTATCTAACTTTTTTATAATAGCTTGTACATTTATAAACGGATTGATTTCCTCTAAATTTCTCTTTAGAGCATTTACTTTAAATTCACCAATATCCTTTATGTAATATTGCTGTCTATTTAAATTAGAAGGCTCAACCACATCAAAATCCACTATTTTTATATTTCCTATACCAAGCCTTGCTAAGGATATAGCTATATTAGAGCCTAACCCTCCTGCCCCTGCAATACCAATCTTAGCTCTTTTACTCTTGCTATAAACTCCAGGTGTATGTCTAGCTACCAGTAATGCTTCCAAGTCTTCTTCTTTAGGAATCTCACCTTTTTTTATCAACGAAAGGCTATCCCCTTCCTTAAGAATTCTATCTTTAGTTATAGGATAACCATTTAAGATAACTACGTCACAATCCCTTTTAACCTTTTCCCTTATGGTAAAACAAGACACGCCTTCCTCAACCTCAACAACCGCTTCATTTACCTTAATAAACATTTTTAATTCTTAACCCTTCATTCATAATTCTTAATTCTTCATTTTTAATTTTTAATTTTTCATTCTTCATTTTTCATTCATAATTCATCATTATTTTAGCCTCCTCCTACAAAACTAATAACCTCCACTGTATCGTCTTCTTTTAAATTAATCTTACTAAAGTCTTCTTTAACAATAATTTCCCTATTTAATTCAACAACAACTCTATTTTCATTTACCTTAAGCTCTTTTAATAAATCACTTATTGTTTTATTATCGTTTAATACTATCTCTTTACCATTAACCTTCATTTATACTTTCACCTCTTTTCAATAATTTACTACATAAAAAAAAGCTGCACTCCACCATGAGTACAGCAAAAAAATAATAAAAAACTAATAAACTCCAAAAATTCCCAAAGGAATTTTTTCCTTCATTCATCATTCATAATTATCAAAGCTTCCCTCCGCTGGTATTAACCATATCAGGTTCTTAGGGTTAGGTTCTACCTTCTCAGCAATAAGCACCCCTAGCATATTATTCTATTTTTTACTTTATTTTACTACGACCTTTTTTCTTTTTCAACCTTATTTTTTATATATTAAAACCATATGAAGTAAACTTTATTTATTTTATATTGCTTTTTTATGTAAATTAAATTTTCTTATGGTCATAATAAAGTCTATTAAAATAATAAATATTTGTAATGGAACTATAACAATCAAGGCTGATGCAAAAATTCTATAAACATTATCAATGATAAATGGCTGTATTGTCTTTAAAACAAAAAATGATAACAATACCCAATATAGTGAGAAATCTAAGCATATTATTCCTTTAAAATTAAGCTTTATCTTAGAGTAATTCCAATAATCTTTATTAAAATAATATCTCATAATAATGCCAGTAATAAATTCTACAGCTGTTGGTATCACTAGGCATAACAAAAGTAAAATAAAATCATTGTCTATCCTCTTATTAAAATATATAAGCATAGTCATTGCAAAAGCATACATAGGCTTAAAAGGACTATTTAAAAAACCTTCTTCTTGCATCTTACCATTGACAAAATAAGAAAAAAGATTTTCTAAAGCCCAACCTAGATAACCATAAATACAAAAGTTAAATGCCAAGTACAAAATTAAATTCATAAATATTACCTCCCTTATTAATACTAGGATTTGTTATATTTACAAATTTATACTGATATATTAAATTATTTTTATAATCTCCCATATTTCCCACGCATAAAAAAATAAACTCCCATAAAGGAGTTTACTTTATTATTTATTAAAAATTTATTATTAATTAAGCTCTTTCATTTCCTTCATAAAAAGCCATTCCACTAGTTACATCCACCACATCAAAGCCCTTATACTTTAACTCTCTACAAGTAATAGCACTTCTTCTGCCTGCTCTACACATAATGTAGTACTTTTTATCCTTATCTAAATATTTATCAGGATTATTTAATAAAGTATCCATTGGTATGTTTTTAGCAGTCCTTAAAGTTCCACATTTAAATTCATGAGGTTCTCTTATATCTATTAAATTAATTTCTCCAATAAGTTCATCAATTTCATTTATATCTATTGTTCTTTCATTAATGCTAAAATTAAACATCTCTGTTCCTCCAATTATTTATTTACTATTTTTATATTTTAACATATATAAATAAAAAATATAGATATAAATAATTTACATGGCAAAATCTACTTATTAATAACTTTAACTTGGAATGATTCCATAACTTCTAATGACTTCTTATGCATTTCTTCATCAAAACCAGCAGTAAGGGAAGCATCCACAATTATTTCTGCATCAACAAATTGTGATTGGAAAGTAACTGCATTACTAATAACACATATATTGGTTACAATACCTACCAATTCTATTTCCTTAATATCCTGAGGAACCTTTTCAGCAATATCCAACATATCTTTAGGTGATAGCCCAAAGGATTTTTTATTATAATGAAGTGTATTTTCTACATCTTTAAATTTCTTCAACTCTCCATATAATTTGTGTCCTTCAGTATCTATGATGCAATGCTTCACTGGAAGCTTTTTTCCTTCCCTAGTATTTAGATAATTTTCATAATGAGTATCATAAGTAAATATTACTTTATCTCCTCTATTTAAATATTCCTCTATCTTATTACATATACCTTTTTCTAAAGTTTCTGCTTTTGCAAATCCTAAAGCACCATTGACAAAATCATTTTGATAATCAATTACAACAAGTAACCTAGACATAATATATTATCCTCCCATCTTTATTAATGTTAAAAAACAAATACCATTACATATGTATATACACTTGTAATGGTATTGTATATGAGTATTTTTTTCAAGCTTTTTATAATTTTTTTATTAATAAATGGATATTATACATACTTTACCTGAAACTATTGAAACTTTACTTTTATAGTAATTGTTTATAACTAATGATAATTCATCTTCTGGGTTTGCACATATAATAATACAACCACTTGTCATAGTAATAGTAATACTATTACTATATATATTATAATTTGAAACTTCAAATAAACTTTCTTTAATTATTTTCTTATTTAAAATAAAAAAACTACTTAATTTGTATATAGGTGAATTAGTAATTATATTTATGCTATAGGATATATAATATGCAGTTGGTATATTTAGTTGAATATAATTTTGATCCTTTACGTTAAATTTATTTTTCTCACCTATAACTTTAATAAATTTCATTTTGATAAATTTATCTTTTTTATAAAATAAACTACATAATTTATATTGGGCAAAAAATCCTTTATTTATATTTTTAATTTTATTATAAGTTATAAGGTTTGTTCTATATAAATCTTCATAAGACACATAATTATTGTTTTCTATTTGTTCCTCAGTAACAAAATTATAAGATTCCAATTCCTCAACTGTTACATAATTGAATTCCTCTATTTGTTCAATAGTTACAAAGCCAATTATTATTAATAAATTTACTATTTCTTGCATTTCTGCTGACCCTAATTTAGCTACTGGACCGGCTGGTCCTGCAGGATCTACTGGACCTATTGGACCTACAGGACCTACTGGACCTATTGGACCTGCAGGAGCAGTCGGTCCAGTAGCTCCTGTAGGACCAGTGGCTCCTGTAGGACCCTGCTCTCCTCTAATTCCTTGTATCCCATTTGGTCCAGTTAGTCCCATTGGACCTGTTGCACCTTCTCTTCCTGCTGGACCTGTTGCACCTGTTACGCCTATTGGAGATTGTGGACAATCACATATCCCTACAAAAGTTTCAACAGTATTAGATACAATTCTATTAGTATTAGTATTAGTACCTGTTTCAAGAGAATATGAATAAACCAATGTAGCATTATTTTTTATAACAGTTTTACTTTCTAAATTATCTTTTACTATTACAGTAAAAGATATAGTTACAGTTTTTCCTGAATTAACATTTGGTAAATTAATTATATCATTTGCTCCCCAGCTTGAAGGTGAAGGTACATTGTTAATAACTAAAGAACTTCTATTAATTATTACATAAGGAGATATATTTTCTTCTAAATAAACATTGGTAATAGTAAATAAACTAGTATTAGTAAAGGTTAAAGTATATAATAGTACATCTCCTTCTCTTGCAAATCTATTATATACAGTTTTATTTATTGCTGTTACTGCAGCAGTTTGTAATTTAAATAAAAATACTGATTCACAAGCAAAATCATTTCCTGCTGCAGCATCTCCCTCACTAAGAAACTGAAGAAAAAATCTTGTTTGGGATGTTGTATAATTTTCAGTTTTAAATATAGTTCCAACTTGATTCCAAGTAGGAATGTTGGTAGCTGGAAAAGTATTGCTCAAATTCTCATTAAATAATCTATTTCCTGTACTATCAACAATCCTTACAGCTAAACGTGGTCTTTCTTCTGTTTTTGAAATATCAATATTGCAAAACCAAGTATAAAATACATAATTAGTGTCTGGTTCTAAACCATCAATGGAAGTTTGAAAAAATGGCTATCCTGGATAATCACCATTTATTATTGCAAATCTATCTCTTTCATCTCCTGTAGATAAATTCCACCATCCACCATATTGCTTAAAAGCATCATTTGTTGTAATATTTACAACACTATAATCTCCGTCATGAACATTTCCACCTATAGGAATTTCATAATATGGCCTATTATCATATTGTACATAGGAAAAAGCAGTATAAAACTCAGTGTTAATTCCTTCATCTTGCAATTTATATGGTTCTACATTTGGGCTTGTTCCTACACTAGTTCCTGCTGGATAGCTTCCCCAGGTTCCATTATCAATGGCTGTTATTAAATTCTCACCAACTACAGAATATTGATTCAAAGGTAAATATATTAATATTCTTGGTGAATCTAAAAAATATAAATCTTTAATATCTTCATTTTCTACTGTTATAAAAACTAAATTAGGACTAAGAGATACAATATCATTAGTTCCTTCTGGTAATATTTTAATTTGATCTACAGTTGGATCACTTTCATTTATAAATAAAATTTCTTGACTTTCATTAAAATTTCCTGGATTATCAGCTGTTGGTTTTAATAGTGCTACTTCATATAATCTATATTCTCCTGATGGAATATTAATAAATGTAAATATCCCTTCAGAATCAGTTTCTATTATTAATCCATTATTATTACTATCTAAAAGCGCCACTGAAATATTTGGAATGGCTATATTTTCTGGATCTGAAACTGTGGCACTACTAGTGGAATTAAAAATTACTTTTCCTGTAACAGTACTCATTTGTATCTCCTTATTATTTTTCTTACTACTAACAGGTATATTTAAAATCATCTATTTTGTGATTAAATTATCCTTTTTATATAACAGTGTATTATTTATAGAAAAAAACATATTATTACAATTTCTGAATTGTAATAATATGTTTTTATATAAATATATCTAAATTTTATAATCTCTTTTCAAAATTTCCTGTTACATCCATTCCATCATTAAATATTATAAATGCTTTAGGATCTATTTCTTTAACTATTTTCTTAAGCTGGCTTATTTCATATTTAGAAATTACCGTTACAAGGATTAATGAATCTTCATTGGTATATGCACCTTTTCCCTGCCAATACGTTACTCCTCTATGCATCTCCTTCATTATTCTATCATCAATACATTTTTTCTTAGTAAATATCATTGCTGTAGTATTGATATTTTGATAATGTATTTTATCAATTATTAATGAATAAAAGGTAGTATATATTATTGAGTAAATTGCTGTAGGCAAATCAAATAATATTGCACAAATTCCATATACAAATATATTTATTATTATTGCCAGTTTCCCTACACTAAAATTTGAAAATTTTTGTGCAAAATAAACACCTAAAATATCTATTCCTCCACCGGACCCTCCAGCCCTTAATGTTATACCAATACCTACTCCTGTAATTATTCCTCCAATAAGACATGCTGCCAAGGTATCTGTTATTATTGCACTTTCTGGTATCTTTATTAAAGTAAAGAATAATGTCTGAAATACTACACTTACTACTGTTCTAATAAAAAACTTTTTAGAAATGCTTTTATAAGCCATTAAAAGTAGCGGAATATTAAAGATAAAGTTGATAATTCCTGATACATCCACACTTTTAGGAACAGCTATAAAAGTTCCAATAACAGTACGAATAATCTGTGAAATCCCTACTACTCCTCCATTATATAATCCCACTGGTACAATGAATATGTTTATTCCAAAACAAAAAATAAATGCACCAATAATAACTGTGATGATTTTAGTAATATTTTCCTTTCCCTTATTGTCCATTTCTAATATGCCCCCTTATGATTTCCTTTTATATTTGCCAATATTCAGTTTATAATATCATAGTTACTTTTTCCATATAAAACTTAAAAATGCCTAATTTTTATTTGACTATTAGTCAATAACTTTATTAAATTAATCATCTTAAATCACTTAGTTTGTTGTAATTTTTTTCCAACGAACATATAATATTATTATGATTAATTTAATAAGGAGATGAAGCTTTGAAACATAGTGGTGAAAAGAACAATTTTTTTGAGGTGTTTTTAGAAGACAGGCTAATCCCTGATCCAGATATTCTTTTAGGACGAGCATTAAAATACTTAAAGAATAGTTTCACTGATTGGGTTTGATGAAACTTCTGCCCCTATAGTGAATATCGATGAGGACACATACATCTTCCATAAGTACTTTGGAATATGGGAGCATGCTAGATTTACAAAAACAAACAAAAAGGCTACAAACGAAACATCTTCCGAAAGAAAGATTAAAATTGAATCATACTTATAGCTATATAATTCATAATATTTATTTATTAATTAATTAATATTACTTTCTTAAAATAATTAACATAAAAGGACAGCTAATCAATTTAGCTGCCCTTTTATGCTCTTCATTTACTAATTGATGTTTTTCCTTATCCTTTTCTTCCTTTTGTACTTTTGCTTTTTGCTCTGTTTTAACCTTAGCTGGCATCTTTTTAATAAAAGTACCTTGCACTTTTAAATTACCTTTATTCTTTTCTACTATTATAGGATCATCTGTTAATGTTATGGCTTTTTTGCTACAGAAATCCTGACACAAACCACAAAAGGTACAAGATGCCATATCAAAGGTCATGGTAATTTCTTGCCCACCTTCTACTGGCTTTATACTCTTAGTTATGGCATTACCTGCACATACACGTAAACATAATCCACAACCAATGCAAGCATCTTCATTAAAACTCAATCTACCTCGATAATTATCTGCTGCTTTAACTTTTTCAATGGAACCTTCTTCTGTAATAGGTTTTTTAAATATATTTTTTATTCCTTCTATAAAAAATGGTGCCTTAAACATTATTTTCTTGCCTCCTGCGATCATTTAATATTTCAACAGCTTCTAGTATTCCTTTTAAAATTGCTTCTGGTTTAGGTGAACAACCTACCACTGATACATCTACCTTTGTCCACTTTTCCAAAGGACCATCAACACAGTAACTATCCTTAAATACGTTGCCTGAAGCCGGGCATGACCCTACCGATACTATAACTCTTGGTTCTGGCACTTGAGACAACACATTTATCATTCTTTCTCTGCATTGTGTGGTAACTGGACCTGTTATAAGTACTATATCTGCATGCTTAGGTGAAGCTGCAAGCTTCACACCAAACCTTTCTGCATCATATTTAGGCCCTAGCAATGCCATTATCTCAATATCACATCCATTACATGAACCTGTATTTAAATGATATATCCACGGAGATTTTTTTCTACCTTTTTCAATTAATGACATAAGCTTTTCCTCCTATATATTAATACTCACTAAAAAATAACTTATTACTGATAATATTGTAGGTATTGTCCAATAAAATTTAAACATCTGATGAGTCTTATATCTTCCCATAGAACCTCTTACAATAGATAGACATACTATGTTTATTAAAACTGATAAGGCTATGATAATTACTGTATTAATTATTAAATTAATAGGAGTACTGCTAAATCTTACAAACATATTTCCTAAAAATAAAGCTACAAATAGCATGGCCATTACATAACTTTTAATACCATGACTTAATTTAAACAAAGTTAAATATATTCCACTATATTCCACTAAAGTCCCTTCACATATTTCTGTTTCAGCTTCAGCTACATCAAAAGGAGCTATCCCTACCTTAGCTGGTAAAATCATCAAAAATGCTATAGCTGCAGGTACTAAAGCTAAAGAAAACATAAAATTTCCTGATGCTTGCTGTGCTTTTCCTATAAGCTCCATGGAATAAATAGTTCCAGTACCTAATACCTTTCCTGCTTCCTTACATACATCTATAATGATTAAAATTAAAGGAAGCTCATAACCTATAATTGAAACCACTTCTCTAGATAATCCTATGGAAGCAAATGGTGATGCTGACGCCATTGCTCCAATTATTAAAGCTAGAGATGGTATGATAAGTAAATAAATTAACACCACCACATCTGCTGTACTTTTTATAAAAGTATAATTCCCTATAGGAATAAATAAAGGTATAATTACTATACTTACCACTGCTATAATAGGAGCAATAATAAATAATTTTCTATTGGCATTGGAGGGGATAATTGTTTCTTTTCCTAAAAGCTTTATAAAATCATAAAAACTTTGACTTATCTTTGGACCTCTTCTCCTTTGCATCTTTGCTACAATCTTTCTATCTAATCCAGAAATAAAAAATCCCATGAAACTTGAAAAAATCAGCCCTGGAAATACAAGTATATATAAGATTATCTTTAAATATTCCATATTTCCACCTCCTATAAAAATATAAAGGAAAGTACCGTTACCACTGCCAGCATAGCTACAATCCAAAGTGAGTAAGTATTTACACTTCCATTATGTGAATTTTCAATAAATTTGAAATAACTCTTTAATTCATACTTCATTGGCCAAAATAAATCACTTGAATTCACCTTAATAGCTTCTTCACTTTCTCCTCCAATAAACACATCAAACTTTTTACTACCTCTATTTATATATGATTCACTTAAATCTTTATCTTCATCTCTTCCGTACTTCTTATTAAATAGGATGAAAATAAATATTGCTAAAAGCACTACTATAAGCAATATCAAAAAATTTCCTGGAGAATATATTCCGCTTAGTTCCAGTTTAGTATTTATACTTTCATTGCTGCCAATATTAAGTGCTTCATTGATATATAAGTCTATATTAAGGATACTTGTTATAACTGGTTTTAATATATATTTCATCACAACTGTTGGAAATAACCCTAAAACTAAGGTACCTATAGATAATATAGCCATAGGCAGCTTCATGGAAAAAGGTACATCTTTTATTTCTCCACTACCTGTATTTTCTGGTCCAAAGAAAACTGAATGCCCTACCTTTATAAAAGATGCCAAGGTCATGGCTGATACCACCACAGCTGCCACAGTAACTATTTCCAAACCACCATCTGATGCACTTTCATAAATAATCCACTTGGAGGCAAAGCCATTAAAAGGAGGTATTCCGCTGATGGCTGCTGCACCAAATAAAAACATCATCATGGTAAAAGGCATCTTTTTTCCTAACCCTGATATTGAATTTAAATCAGTTGTACCAGTTTTATATAATACTGCACCAGCACATAAGAATAATAACCCCTTAAAAATAGCATGATTTATCATATGATATAACGCACCAGCCATAGCTAAATTTTGAACCTTGCCAGTACATATAATTGCTACACCAAATGCACTTACAATATATCCGATTTGTGAAACTGAATGGAAAGCCAAAAGCCTTTTAAAATCATGCTGTAATAATGCCATTGTTACACCAAGTATCATTGTAACAATACCCCAAACAATAATTAAATAACCTACGTATTTATTGTTATTAAGACCAAATATACCAAATAATATTCTTATTACTGCATATATTCCAGTCTTACTCATTACACCTGATAATATCATGGAAATGGATGATGGTGCTGCCATATGAGCATCTGTAGGCCAAGTATGACATGGAACCATAAAAGCTTTTACAGCATATCCTACCATCATGGAGCTAAAGGCTAAGATGGTAACGGAAGACATTTTTGAAGTATTTCTTAATATATCTATTATTTCTGCTAAGTTTAAAGTTTTAGTTTCTGTGTATAATAAAACTGTTCCCAGTAATATAAGTGATGATCCTAATGAACCCGTTACTATATATTTGAATGCTGCTTCAAGGGATTTATCCTTATAATTTCTAAAAGCAGTTAATGATATAGCTGCAAAAGTCATTATCTCCAGCATTACATACATATTAAATAAATCACCTGTAAAGACAAAACCTAGCATACTCCCTGTCAAAAGTAAAAACAAAGCATAATACTTATCAATCCCAGTATCTTTACTCATATATTTTAAAGAATAAATAGCTGAAAGAAAGCATGCTATTGAGATGATAAGTGCCATAAATATACCTAGTGCATCAACTTCTAGGGCTATACCAAAGGCCTTTCCTGCTAAAGGCTGCCAATTTCCTAGCCACACTGTTATGGTCTCATGATTAAACATTACAGGCTTTACCATCAATGCAATGGCTATTACGCTTACTGATAATGCTACTATAACAAAGGCTTTTTTTAGATTCATGTATTTGTTCTTAAATAATCCTATGACAAAAGCTATGGCTATTGGTGTAATAATTGCTATAATGGGAAGATTATTTAAAATTTCTTCATTCATCCTTTAATCCTGCTTACTTCATCACTATCTATGGTTGCATAATGCTCATTTATCTTAATGACTAGTGATAGTGCTAATGCTGAGACACAAGCTCCTATGACTATGGATGTAAGTGTAAGAGCTTGTGGAATAGGATCAACAAATTTTGCTGCTCCATCGGTAAATATAGGTGTTGTTGCACCATTTCTATAGCCAATGGAAAGATGCAGTAAATTTATTCCTGAATCAACTATTCCCATACCAATAACTATTTTTATAAGATTTTTCTTTAAAACTATAATGGCTAGTCCTATAAATATAAGTAAAAATGCTCCTATATAATTAATGGTCATGATTATTCATCCCCTTTCGATTTCAAGCTTGATACCATTATTAAAATCAAAAAAGATACTCCTGCAAAAACTTTAAATCCCACAGCAAAATTCATTAGAAAGATACTACCAGATGAAAATAATTCTCCTGGCTCACCTAAATAAAATATATTTTTAAAAAATGTTCCTCCAAAAACAAGACCTAAAAAGGCTAATATTATAAAGCCTAAAGCACCAATATCTTCACCAACCTTAAGGACATTTACCTTTATTCTTTTACTTAAATTTTTAACACCATAAGCTACATATAAAATTGCAAAGGCTCCGGCAACTAATACTCCACCTTGAAATCCTCCGCCTGGTGATAAGTGACCATGTATAATAATATATAAACCTAAAGTTATTATTATAGGCAGCACTAAATCTGAACAACATGTGAGAATTGAATCCTTTCTCTTTCTTTTATTATTCATATTTATTATTCACCTTGCCTTTCTTGTTGCTTCTTAAAACAGCGCTAACACCACAAATGGCTGTAAATAACACTATAGATTCTCCTAAGGTATCATATCCACGAAAATCAAATACTACAGCTGTTACAGAATTAATTGCTGAAGTTTTGGAGATAGTTTCATTTAGAATTATTTGTGAAGCATCACCTAAATCTCTATTTTCTTCTATACTGAAACCTACATATATAAAAGAGGCTAATAATGCAAACAAAATAATATACGTTATTTTTTTACCCATTTTTCTCCTCCTTATTTTTATTTCTCTTAACCTTATTTAAAGTTATAATGAAAATTACTGGAGTTAATATTGCTCCTACTGCCCCTTCAGCTATGGCCACGTCTGGTGCCTTTAATAGCAGGAATTCTAATGCTAGAAATGTCCCTAAAACTGAAGTAGCTATAATGCATTGTAATACGTCATCGAGAATAAATATGGATACTGCTGAAATTATAAGTCCTATTATTATGATGGCATTGACAATATTAAATGCTGTCATTTTATATCCCTCCCATAATGATCGTACTTAACTTTATTGCTTTTTTCATCTAAATGCTTATATGCTGCCCTTGCCATTGCATGAGAAGCTACTGGATTTGTGATTAATAAAAAGAAAATTATTATAAGTGATTTAATGCCAATAGAAGTGTTATTGTTAAGAAAACCGTATATACTACAAGCTAAAGCTACAGGCATGGCCCCCATGGTAGCAATATTGGTTGAAGATTGTAATCTGCAAAGAGTGTCAGGCATTCTAAGTATTCCAACCACTCCTGCAAAGGTAAAAAATATTCCTATTATAATAAGTATCAGCATTATAATTTCCCATATACCCATTATAATTCCCCCTTTATATACTTAGATATGAGCACAGTACCAATAAACCCCAAAAGAGTTATTATAAGCCCTAAATCTAAATACATTGCTCTATTTTCTAAAACACCAAATAAAATCATTATTATACCTGCTAAAATATCAATGGCATCTGCACTTAAAACTCTATCAATAATATTAGGGCCTTTGATAACCCTGTAAACTAATATTAATGAAAAAATTGCAAATATTATGGCTGTACCCTTAAATATTAAATCAATATTCATTAATCAAATATCCTCCTTATATATTTTTCAAACTTGCCCTTAATACTTTTTGCTGCCTTCTTCATATCATCTGTAGTGCTATCAAGCCAATGAATATATAAATAGTTCTTATCTTTTTCTTCATATATATCCATGGTTATGGTTCCTGGAGTCAGCGTTATGCAATTAGAAAGCATTGCTAACCCCCACTCTGATAAAAGATTTGTTTGTATTTTTACAATAGAAGGATTTACTTCTATCTTCTTAAATGATAGTGCTTTTTTGGCCACATCCCAATTAGCTTTAATAAGCTCAATAATATAAATAGGGATAAATATTAAAAGATTTACAAACCTAAGTTTTTTAAACAACCAAAATCCATCTTTCTTGATAAAAAACTGACTACAAAAAGCTCCTACTACCACAGCTACAACTACTCCTGTAATTAATTCCTCATATCCTAACTTAAAAATATTAAAATCTTGTGCCAAAAAAAGTATCCAAAAAATATATGATAATAAAAACGTTGAAAAAAAAGCTTTAAACTTCATATATGCTTTCCCCTATCCTTTATATTTTTTTATGAGCCATTCTGCAAATGGCTGTATTTCTGATTCATCTGTAGAATCTACCTTAAATACCTCTGCTTCTTTATTTCTTTCTCCTAACTGATCTTCTACTTTGCCATCATTAAAGTTAAAATACTTTGCCATATCATATTTATTTAATACCACTGCATTGGCCTTAATAAACATAAGAGGGTATTTTACTACCTTGTCATCACCTTCTGGAATACTTAATAAAGCTATTCTTAAATTTTCACCAATATCAAATTCTGCTGGGCATACTAAATTTCCTATGTTTTCTACAAAAATCATATTAAGCTTATCTAAATCAAAATAAGGTAATATATTTTCAATGGACTTAGCTTCAATATGACAGGCACCTTCTGTATTTAACTGCACCACTGGAAAACCTTCTTTTTGAATTCTTTCAGCATCAATGGTACCTTCAATATCGCCTTCTATTACACCTGAACTAATTCCTTTATCTCTTAAATATTTAATTAAGTTAACAATAAATGTTGTTTTACCTGCTCCTGGAGATCCCATTACATTAACCATATAAATATTTTTCTCTTGAAGAATACTTCTAACTTTACTGCTTACATCCTCATTCCACTCTAATATCTGTCTCATAACCTTAATTTGCATTTATTCCACCTCCATAGTATCAATATAAAATTCTCTACCTTTTACTATTTTATAATCAGATTTACCACAACTTGGACAAACATATTGCTTATTTATAAACTTTCCTTCAAATCCACAATTATGGCACTTAATCATTACCTTTTCATAAGCAATTGATATTTCTGCATCTTCAGCTAAAGTTCCTTTAGCAGCAATATTAAAATAATATGATATACAATTTGGCATAAGACCTGTAAGCTCTCCTACTACTATATTTATCTTCTTTATTTTTTCTATATTGTGTTTTTTTCCTTCATCTAAACATATTTTTAAAATTCCTTCAGTTACTGACAATTCATGCATAATATCACCTATCTAAACATGAGAAACATGGATCTATACTAGCTACAATAAGACCTGCATCAGCAATGGTGTTATCTTTAAGCATCACAGGCACTGTGGCTGCATTTTTAAAGGTTGGTACATGAATATTAACTCGACTATTAGTCTGTCCACCATTAGAAACTACAAAATACGATACTTCTCCCCTTGGTGCTTCTGTTACTGCTAATGATTCTCCCTTAGGCACTCTAGGAATTTTATTTCCTAAGTTTATAGGTCCATCTGGCATATTTTTTACTGCCTGCTTGATTATTTTAAAGCTTTCTTCAATTTCCACAAGCCTTACTACAGCTCTTGAAAATACATCTCCATCTTCTGCTAATGCTACCTTAAAATCAAAATCTTCATAGCTGTTATAAGGCATAGTTTTTCTTACATCAAAATTTACATTAGATGCTCTACCATGTGGTCCACAAGCTCCATAAATTAAAGCATCTTCATGAGTCAGTATACCAACTCCTTTTGTCCTTGCAGCTATGCTGCTATCACTGTCATATATATCATATATACCTTTAAACTCTTCCTCAGTTTCCTTAATGACTTTTAATAATTCATTAAATTGTTCCTTACTTATATCTCTTCTAGCCCCTCCTATTATATTCATGGCATAATTAACTCTATTACCTGTAATTATTTCTAACATTTCCATTATTCTTTCTCTAGTTGCAAAACACTTCATAAATAATGAATCAAAAGCTATTAGATGTGCTGCAAGTCCAAGCCATAAAAAATGAGAATGAAGCCTTTCTAATTCACTTATTATAATCCTTATATACTGTCCTCTCTTAGGCACTTCCATACCTGCTATATCTTCTATTGCCAAGCAATATGTCATGGCATGTGAATGGGAGCAAATTCCACATACTCTTTCCACTAATGTTATTGTCTGAATATAATTCCTTACCTCTGTTAGTTTTTCAATTCCTCTATGATTATAGCCAATAAAGACTTCTGATTTCTTTATAAGTTCCCCTTCTGTATAGAGCTTTACATGGACCGGTTCTTCAAGAGATGGATGATATGGTCCTAATGGCAAAACATAACTCAAATCAATACCCCCTAACTATCCTTTAATTTTTTAAGTTCATTTAAAGGTAATACTAATATTTTTCCTTCTCCACTTTTAAATTCATCTGGTAAAAATAATCTTCCGCTTCTTTTAAGCCCAATAAACTTTACTGGCATCACTTCTTCTATTTCTTCTTCAAACCAAGCTGCACCTATATATATACTTGTAGCTGTAGGTATTTCACTTTGATCTTCTAGCTTAAGGATTTCTCTAATCTCATCATGCTCAATTGTATAAACTACTATCATCTGTCCATCTTCATTTACATATCCATTGATACATACAAGCCTTCCACCATTTTTTACATTTGTTTCCAATTCATTTATCAACTTATCCTTTTCTATTGATCGTTTAATTATTTTTCCCATAAGACCTCCCTAAAGATTTCACTTTGGAAATATTTGTAATCATATTATAATTATACTTTATTTCTCCCCATATTTATCAATAAATTCTTATACATTCATAAGTTTATTTATGAAGTTTTCTTTCATTTTTATTTAACAAAATACCTTTATATGATATAATCAACTTAAATAATTTAAATTTGTAAAGCTTATACATGATTAACTCAACATAATACTCAACCTTGAGTCAGGGTTATTTCATTAAATAAATGTATTATATTTATAGTAAAAGGAGTTTTTTGAATGGGTTTCAAAGATAAAATGACTAAATACTACTCAGATGCTTATATGGAAAAATACGGAGACAGAATGACAAGTGTAGCTGGAACAATTTTATCAGTTAAAACTGAAGTTAAAAGCATTCTAGGAATCTTTAATAAATTACATGTATTTTTAGTTGTTAAACCTGAAGTTGGTAAACAAGTTGTAAAATGTGAATATAAAAAGAATAGATGGTTTAAAAAACCTCAATTTATTGATGTAAATCAAGGTCATAAAGTTATTATAATGGGATTAAAGGGAGTTAAAGGAAAAGCTAACTCTGAAAATGTTCTTATTTCTAACATTGCAAACTTAACAACAAGAAAAGACCTTCATCCTTTTGATCATAGCCAAATAAAGAAAGCTAGACAACAATCTACTAAGATGATGAGAAGATAAAAAATAGCACTACAATGTAGTGCTTTTTTTATCTAATGTAATGGACAACCGCTGAAGCCTTGTCCTCTATTTCTCTTATTGATATAATTAACAGCTCTCATTTTAAATCTTTCACTTTCACCTAATTTATAAAAATTTTTTAAATCCATTGTTAAAAATAACGTATCTAAAGCTAAATAATTTAAATCTCTTAAATTATTTATATCTTTTTCTTCTACCTCTATCTTATCACATCTTAGCTTTAAGTCTTCAAATAAATTGCTATAGTTTTCAAGATTATTCATAATTATATTATCATGATTTGAAATATCACTTTCCATAACCATTTGTATATATTTTACGTATTCCTTATTTAACTCATTATATTCTTCGTATGTTTTTACTAATTCCATTTCCTATCCCTCTTTTTAATGTATTTTATCTCTATTATACACATAAAAAATCATTATTAAAATTAATTTTATCTGCATATATTTATATAAACTTTTATAACTAAATAAAAGCATACTACTTTTACCTAAAATTATCCTTCCTCTTCTTTATGAATGAGGAATTTTTTTAAAAGGAGTTTTTTTATGAAATATAACGGAGCAGAAATATTAGTAAAACTTTTAGAAAAACAAGGGGTAGAATATATAGCTGGAATTCCTGGCGGTTTTAATCTACCTATATATGATGCACTATATAATAGCAATATTAAACATATATTACCTAGACATGAACAAGGGGCTGGCTTCATTGCTCAAGGTATCTCCAGATCTTCTAATAAAGTTGGAGTATGTCTTGCAACTTCTGGTCCTGGAGCCACCAACCTTCTTACTGCAATAGCTGATGCCAAGCTTGATTCAATCCCTTTAGTTGCCATCACTGGACAAGTTCCCTATTCAGCCATTGGCACTGATGCATTCCAGGAAGTTGATGCTTATGGATTAACTATACCTATTACAAAACATAATTTTATCATAAGAAAAATTGAAGATATATTTTATATTGTACCAGAAGCTTTTAAAATTGCTACAGACGGTCGCCCTGGTCCTGTCTTAATAGATTTCCCGAAGAATATTCAAAGCGAGGTAATTGAACTTAAAGAATTTCCTTCCATAGAAGAAAAGGAAGAGGATATAGATATACCTAATTCCCCTGACTTATCTTATATTGGAGCACAAATTAATAAATCTAAAAGGCCAATTATATATGCAGGTGGTGGAATCATAAGTTCTAATTCTTCAAAATATCTTTATGCCTTAGCTAAGAAAAATAATATTCCTGTGGCATTAACACTTATGGGACTTGGAGCATTTCCTGCTGATGATGAACTATATTTAGGAATGCTAGGTATGCACGGCTCACCTTTTACTAACCTTTTAATAAATGAAGCAGATCTAATACTAGCTTTTGGTGTAAGATTTGATGATAGGGCCACTGGAGACATAAAAAAATTCTGTCCTAAAGCATCAATTATTCATGTAGATATTGATGAATCTGAAATAAATAAAGTTAAAAATAGTAGCATATCTATGAATTGCCCCATTGATTCATTTTTAAAATCAATTATTGGCTATATAGATGAAAATCCTAGAACTAATTGGATACAACGTATAAATTGCTTTAAAAATAAATATCCTTTGCCTTCATATGATGATCCTATGCATCCTGCTAATATCATCTCTTTTGTAGCTGAGAAAATACCTGATGATTCTATTATAGTGACAGATGTAGGGCAGCATCAAATGTGGACTGCTCAAAGATATCCATTTAAACATCCAAAAACACTTTTAACTTCTGGAGGATTAGGTACCATGGGATTTGCCCTACCAACGGCCATAGGAGCATCTATCTATAATCCCAATAAACTCATTGTTTCCTTCACTGGAGATGGTTCCATACTGATGAATATTCAGGAATTGGCTACTTTGGCAGAAATAAAATCTAATATAAAAATACTAATAATTAATAATCATCATCTTGGACTGGTACGTCAGCAGCAAAACTTATTTTATCATAACCACTATATTGCTTCTAAATTTATCTTCAATCCTGAATTTAAAACTATTGCTGAAGGATTTGGCATTAAAGGATACGATTTAAGTTGCGAAAGTGACCCATTAGGAAAATTGGCAGAACTACTTGTTGAAGTTGGACCTGCTGTCATTAATATTCCAATTAATGAAGATGAAAATATTTATCCTATGGTTGCACCTGGTGCTGCCAATACTGAAATGATAGGAGGTCTACAGCAAAATGATTAATACTGATTTTTACCTTATTGAGCTTCATGTTAGAAATCATCCTGGAGTAATGAGCCATATTACAAATCTTTTTGCCAGAAGAGGATTTAATCTTGAAGGAATATTATGTGGAGAAGTAGGTGATGGAAAAACTAGCAAGATGTATCTCCTTGTAAAAAATGATTTATATCTAGATCAAGTAATAAAACAACTTGGAAAATTATATGACGTATTAAATGTATCGCTACATCAAGATTATAATCATTCAGTTTTTAAATCTTTATCAATTCTTTTAAATTTAAAATAAATTCAGTTTAAAAAATACTTTTTTGCATACACTAGTAATACAACTTCTAATAAAATAGATTTTGTAATTTGACTTTTCAGCTTTTGCTGAACTGATATAAGGAGTAATAAATAATGTCAAGTACAACAGGAACAATTAAGTGGTTTAATGCAGAGAAAGGATATGGCTTTATTTCATGTGATAGTGGCAATGATGTTTTTGTACATCATTCTCAAATTAAAGAAAAAGGCCCAAATAAAGATTTACATGAAGGTGAAAATGTATCTTTTGATATAGAAGAAGGAGTTAAAGGTCCTATGGCCATCAATGTTCAAAAAATATAAAAAAATCCTTAAGAGAGTTTATCTCTTAAGGATTTTATTCTTCTGGCATCTTTATAAGCATATATTTTCTTATGAAAAACAAAATTGCCATACCTATAATAGCTACAAGATTTTCAATTGTTGTAGTTTTTTAAACTATCAACTCTCGTGCAATAGCAAAGATTAGTACTTCTATCAATGAATTAAAAGTATGTTTTGAAAGCATTCTTAAAAACTCAAGGCAAATGACTATGTTAAAGATATATGCTAAAAAAATTCTTAATGCTTCTCTATTTCCTCTGTTTTCATATAGTATATACATTTGTTCTGGAATTGAAGTAAATGAAATAATGATTGCAATAATAACAATTATTGAAACCAATATTTCTAATATATGTGTTATAGTAAATATTTTTTCTCGAATTTTATTCTGCAAATTATCACCTAAAAATAATATTCTTATTATAAAGTATATTTTATATTTGCTTAGATAATTCCACTATTCCTTATAGTTCTAATAAGATTAACTATTGTACATACTAAAAAAACATAATTTCTATTTTAATTTCAACTATTTATCTGCTGCTTTTGCAACTGCTGCTGAAACAGCCTTTACTACTCTTTTATCAAAAGCATTAGGAATAATATATTCTTCGCTTAATTCCTCATCAGTTACAATTGAAGCTATAGCCTTTGCTGCTGCTATCTTCATCTCTTCAGTAATATCTTTAGCTCTCACATCTAAAGCACCTCTAAATATTCCTGGAAAAACAAGTACATTATTAATTTGATTTGGAAAATCTGACCTACCAGTTGCCACAACTCTAGCATTACCTTTTTTAGCTTCATCTGGCATAATTTCTGGCACTGGATTTGCCATTGCAAAGACAATAGCATCCTTAGCCATAGTGCTAACCATTTCTGCTGAAACAATATTAGGTGCTGATACTCCTATAAATATATCTTTTCCTTTAATAATTTCTTGTAAAGTTCCTCTTTCATCATATTTATTTGTCTTCTCTGCCATAATAGCTTGTTCTGAATTCATCCATTGCTCTCCTACAGCAAGAGCTCCTTTCCTATCTACTAAAACCACATTACCAATGCCTAATTCCAATAAAAGCTTACATATTGATATACCAGCTGAACCTGCTCCATTTATTACAACATTAGCTTCATCTATTGATTTATTAACTAACTTCAAGGCATTAATTATTCCTGCTGAAACCACAATGGCAGTTCCATGCTGATCGTCATGGAATACTGGTATATCCAGCTCTTCCTTTAACCTTCTTTCAATCTCAAAACATCTTGGCGCAGAAATATCTTCTAAATTAATTCCTCCAAAAGTTGGTGATAAATATTTTACTGTATTAACTATTTCATTAACATCCTTTGTAGCTAAACATATTGGAAAAGCATCAATATCAGCAAACTCCTTAAATAATATAGCCTTTCCTTCCATAACTGGCATGGCAGCTTCCGGTCCAATATCTCCTAGTCCTAATACTGCAGTACCATCAGATACTACTGCAACAAGATTTCCCTTTGCTGTATACCTATAAACATCTTCTTTGTTTTCACTAATCCTCCTACAAGGCTCTGCTACACCTGGAGTGTAAGCTGTACTTAAATCCTCCCTATTCTCAACCTTCACTTTTGAAACAACTTCAATTTTCCCTTTATTTTTTTCATGCATTTGTAAACTCAATTTGTTATAATCCATTTTTCTCCCCCACTTTTATACTTTTTTTATTATTTTTTATAATTTTACTAATAATAATTATATCATATTAACAATTTTAATATATATTAATAACATATATATCAACAACTTATTAATTTTTTCTACATATTATTATTATTTTTTTATTTTACTCAGTGGATATTTGTGTTTTTGAAAATTAATTGATAAAATATACTTTATCACACTAAAGTTAGGAGATATTGATAATGAATTTACAAAAGGATGAATTGCGAAAAGTTTATGGCCAAATAAGCCCCTTTGAATTTAAAGATAAATTGATACGTCTGGCAAAAGCAAACAATGATGATATTCTTGATGCTGGAAGGGGAAATCCCAATTGGACAGCTTCCACTCCAAGAGAAGCATTTTTTACATTTGGTCAATTTGCTATAAAAGAAACGCAAAGAACTTGGTGCAAAGATGATTTGGCAGGAATGCCTGAAAAGAAAAGTATTGCTAAAAGATTTAAGGAATTTTTAGAAAATTCACCTCAAACGTCTGCTATTGAATTATTAGCTAATATTTTAAAATATGGTATTGAAGAAATGAACTTTGATGCTGATGAGTATATTTATGAACTTACTGATGGAATTATTGGTGATAATTATCCTGTGCCAGATAGAATGCTAATACATATTGAAAAAATTGTACATAATTATTTAATGAAGGAGTTATGCCAAAACAAGAAATTTGAAAGTAATTTTGAAGTATTTGCTGTAGAAGGTGGTACTGCTGCAATGTGCTATATATTCGATTCATTAGTGGTAAATAACCTTTTAAAATCTGGTGATACCATTGCTTTAATGACTCCTATATTCACACCTTATTTAGAAATACCTCATTTACCTAACTATAAGTTTAATGTTATAAATATTAAAGCCAATGAGGTAGATGAAAATGGAAATCCAACATGGCAGTATCCCAAAGAAGAATTAAATAAACTTAAAGATAAAAATATCAAGGTATTATTTGTGGTAAACCCAAATAATCCTGCTTCCATTGCTTTAAGCAGAGATTGTAAAGATAACCTTATTTCTGTAGTTAAAGAACATAATCCTGAGTTAATGATAGTTACTGATGATGTATACTGTACATTTGTTGATAACTTCAATTCATTAGTTAGTGAACTACCATATAATACTTTAGGTGTTTATTCATACTCAAAATATTTTGGTGTAACTGGCTGGAGACTGGGAACTATCTTTTTAAATGAAAAAAATATCTTTAATGACCTTATAAAAAAGCTATCACCAGCTATGAAAAATGAATTAAATGAACGTTACAAACATTTATGCCAAAATCCCGCTGAGCTTTCATTTATGGATAGATTAGTGGCTGACAGCAGACAAGTTGCCTTAAATCATACTGCTGGACTTTCTACACCACAACAAGTACAAATGGCATTTTTCTCACTATTTGCTTTAATAGATAAGGAAAATACTTATAAACAACTTACAAAGGATATCTGCAAAAGCAGAAAAGACTTATTATTTAACGGACTAGAGCTTGAATATGAAAAAAGCCGACATGATGCAGCTTATTATACTGAATTAAACATATTAGATATAGCTTCAATGAAATACGGCAACACTTTTGCACAGCACATAAAAGAAAACTATAGCACTTTTGATGTGCTATATGATTTGGCCAAGGAGCATGGAGTAATCTTACTAAATGGTGATGGCTTTGCTTCTTCAAAATGGTCTATTAGAGTGTCTCTGGCTAACTTAAAAGATGGTGCTTATCCACAAATAGGTACAGCCATAAAAAACTTAATTGATAACATATATAATTCTTATATTTCATAATAAGCTAAAAAGGAGCCATATAAATGGCTCCTATTAAATTATTATCTTTTTTATTATAAAAACTAATTCTTTTCGACTGCTAAAGCTGCTAAAGTTATATTCTTTAAATCTCCATCTATATTAATCTCTGGACCTCTCTCTAAATAAAGAGAATATCTTACTATGCCAGAATCTTCATCACATACGTCTGAAACTCCATAATTTCCTACTGCATCTGTATACATATAAGAGAATTGATCTGCTGTAAAAACAAAATCATCTTCACTTAAATTAATTTGTATTGCTCTTAGTGGATGTGATAGTAATACATCTCCTCTATCTCCATTATCGTCTCTTTGTGAACAGCATTTTTTATTATTTTTAATTCCTGTCTGTTTATATAATGTTATTCTTGCTCCAAGATGAATTGCTGCAAATGGAACGTATAATCCTGAGAACATAACTAAAATTGTAGGATTATTTAATTTTGATGTGTCGATTGATATTTCAGCTAATTTTGTTCTATCTGTCCCTATTATATTTAGCGCTATATCACGGTCAACTATTGGAACAGTCTTGCTCTTTAATAAAGCAAGCCCTGGTTCATCAGTACAAACTAATTCTGAGTGAGGTTTTCCATTTTTCTTTACACAATTATTCATAACAAATTTCTCCTTTGTACATTTTTTATTATTCTTTTGTTTTATACTATATACTATGAGAAATAAAAAAAATTGTTCATATTTTTTAATATGTTATATATTTTTTGCTTTTAAAAAGTGAGTTAATTTTTATTAACCCACTTTTAATTATAATTATTACAAATTGCAATAACTTTTTATCTTTTATATTTTATTTTTTATAAACATGAAGAATCATTATCAGGTTCTCTACATTCAACGCCATTAGGATTTGTGAATACTGCTATTTCTTCATTTGTAGTATGACGTACTCTTCCACTTGTTACAAATGAGTAGTTAACGTTAGCACGAATTATACCATCATTATCTTCTGAATATACATCATCAGTTGTTGCACATTCAACTGCTAAGCATGCATCAAATCTTATATTACTCTTAACAATTCTTCCATCACTAGGAGCACTTACTCTAGTATAAAGGCTAGCTGGTGAAAAGTTTAATCCACCTTCTTCATCTGATTTAGTAATTTCAACTATATCATCATATTCTTTCGTAGCTGTAAATTTCTTACATCCAATTCTTCCTGAAATCATTACTTTTAGATTAGCAGCATGGAAAGGAATGTTTCCTTTAAATACTGTTCTTTTTACTGCTTCGTCATCATCTGAATTATTACTTCTAAATGAACAAGGAGTTTTTGAAACTGATCCTTCAAATTCAGTATATAAAGTTTCTCCATTTGGATGATTAAATTCTGTACCTTCTACTGAAGTAAATTCTTTAGGAATTGCATCATATTTAACAGTTATTTGTCCACCCTCTACTCTTGGCATTTCATCTTGTAGTCCAATATAATCATAACATAATCCAATTGAATCTATACAAATAGAAGCACCTTCTTCATATCCGCCTCTTCTCCAAGAAGAATCTCCTGTTAAAGTAAATTCTTCGTCTTTATTTGAATATTGTGGACATTGTTGTCCAGTTGCACAATCAAATACTTTATCAACTAAAATACCAACACAAACTGCATCATCTATGCTTCCACATTCAACTTCTATTTCTTCTCCTGGCTCTGTTTCACAATTATCCTTCATGTTTCTCTCAGTTCCGCATCTTTCCATAACTTCTTCATCATTGCAATTATATTTCATTTTTAAGGTTCCTCCCGTTATTATCATAAAGTTTTTTAACTCATTAGTTTTATACTTTATACTACGTATTTCCTTATAATTCGTTTACAAAATAAGACAAAAAAAGACGATTTAAATTTTCTTTAAATCGCCTTATTTTTAATATCACCTTATAGCATTTGTGTATTAATTTTTATTATTTATATGTGAAATTTAGTCTATGCAATCTGAATCATTATCAGGCTCATTACCTCTTACACCATTACGACTTACAAATACAGCTAATTCTTCCTCTGTTGTATGTCGTAATTTATGATTTACTAAGAATGAATATCCTACTACAGCTGTAATCTGTGGATTTCCTTCTTCATCACTATTACTTGAATCGAATAAATCATTAGTTTCTACACAATCTGCTGATAAACAAGTATCAAGCTCAACTTTTAATTTAGCTTTTGTATCAGCTGGTCTACTGATTCTTCCATATAAATTAACAGGGCAGAAATTTAATCCTTCATCTGATGCTGAAGTTATTTTAGTTATTCCATCGTCATCAGCTTCTATTTGAGCTGTACCTGTAAATCTTCTACAACCTATTCTTCCTCTTATTTTTAAACATAAATTATGAGCATAATAATTAATTCCAGCCTTAAATACTCTAGCTTTTGTTACTGGTGTTTCAGTAGTAGATTCAGAATTACATCTTCTAGTATCTGAATTAGATATTACTCCTTCAAATTCATCATATAATACAGTATCTCCTGCTACATATCCTGATCCTACACTAGCTTCTAAGCATCTATTTTTTAAGTTATAACTTATTGTTATATTTCCATCATCATTACAGTCTGCTTCAGCATTTTCTTCTGCTGCATCATCTTTAATTCCTATATGATCATAACAAAGAGAAATTGAATCTATACATACAGAATCACCATCTCTATAACAGTATCTTGGATCATCTTCTACGTAGCTATCTATTGTAAAATTATGCTCTTTGTCTATAAATTGCAAGTTTTGCAATGTATTACAATCAAAGATTTTTTCTGCTAAAATAGCTACACAATCTGCAGTATCTATATTTCCACACTCAACTTCTAATTCTTCTGAATATACTGGATCACAATTGTCTTTATAGTTATCCTCACCACAAAGCTCTACTACTGTTGCCTCTTCACAATCACTATTCATACTTTTTCTATAATCGCTCATTGTTTTTCTCTATTTTCCAACAATCATTTATGACATTTTTTTATACTTCATACTATGAAAAAAGGAATTATTTGTTCCCAATAAAAAAATAATAAGTTTATTAATAAATATATGGATAAACTTATTATTTTTAATGATTACAACTATTTATATTTACTTCATATGCTATATTATATAAATATATATTAGGGGGTTCATATGTCCTTTGAGAAAGAATTTAAAACTTATTTGATAAAATCAAATAAAAATGTCAGTGAAATTTCTCTTATAAATGGAGTTTCTCTCAATAATTATGATAATAAATTTAATATTATTTCTTCAAAAAAGATAATTTCAGGCTCCCAAGGCTTTGCAGATACTTATTTTGATATTGATAAAAATGATTCTATATATGGTCTTATAAATAGTAAAAGAGGTTCTTTGATATATATTTATTCAAATGATCAATATATTATTAAAACAGATATATTAACATTTAATGGACGAAAAAACTCTGTTAAATTTCCATATATAAAAAAATTTCCTCATAATATCATTCATGTATTCTTCTATCTAGTTAATGTTTCTAAAACTAATTACTGTACTTTATTTCACTTTTATTACGATGGTACTACATGGTATAAATCAACTATTAGCACTTTAAATTACTTCCTTCTTACTAATTTCTCAGTTTCATGGGATAATGATATTCCTACTATTTTTTTCTTAAAAAAAATTAATAAATGCTCTGAAATTTTCTTATCCACCTTTAACTTAGCTGATAAAAAGTGGACAGAGGCTATACCTATTACAATGACTAAAAGAGAAAAAGTCTATTTATCTATCTTAAAAACCACTAACAAGCAGTATCATATAACATTTGCTGAAAATAATAATAATAAATATTATTGTATGTATTTTAATGAAGCTGCTGATAACATTTCTGTTCTTAATCACCAATACATACATTTAAATAAAAAAACAATATGTTCATTTCCTAACCTATTAGTAAAAAACTCTACTCTTTACCTGCAATGGATAGAAGGTACTGTTCTTCTCACCTGTAAATCAAAAAACTCAGGTAAGACTTGGAGTACTCCACTGGAAAATAAACAAGCAGATTTTAAACCTTTTTATCGTTGCCAATATAATAGCAATAATAAAGCCATTAGCTATCCATCTATTTTTTATACTTTTAAAAACCCTATCTCTCCTATTATTTAATTAACTTGAACTTAATGCTGATGATTTTCATATTATAAATGTGACTATTAATAATTAGAAAGGATTTTGACTTTGAGTGATATAATTAAAATAACTAATCTTTCTTGCACATATGTAGAGAAACTTAGAAACAATAATACATTTTTTAAAAATGAATTTTTATTAAGTGGTGTATTTTATGTTAATTTATATACTTATGATATTTATAAGACATTATTAAATTTTTCATTGCCTCTTGTTGATGTAGACAACATAAAGAAGATAAGCTTAAATATCTTTTTAAATAATATCCGTGTATATAATAATATGCAGGCAAACTTTAAAATTTCCACACTTACATCACCATTTATGGGCTATACAGCTAATTGGAACAATAGGCCTGAAATAAACAATTTTAATTCATTAAACTTTTCTGTAAATCCTTCAGATGTAGGAAAATATATGGAACTAGATATTACTTATATAATAAAAAATACCAATAATAACTTTTATGGTATTGCCTTAGAAAGTTCACAAGAAAAATATACATCCATGCTTCAGTTTTTAAGTAGTAACTCAGTTAATCCCCCTTATATAACCATTGAAACAGTATCTAACAAAGTTAATACTGCTCCAGAAAATACTGATAAGATAGTGACAAATATACCAACTGAGATTTCTAAAAATTTACCATCTAAAAATACTATTGAAAACAGTATTGATACTTCAATGCTTACAGATTTAAAAACTTCAGTTGAAGATCTTAATACCAAGTACTCATCTTTAGAATCCTTGGTGAAAGCTACTGCTGACAATATTCCTGCTCCGCAAGCTTCTAATACTAATTCTGAACTTTCCAGTAAGATTTCAAATTTAGAAGAAAAATTAGATGCTTTTAATGATATCATAAATACTTTAAAGCTTAATGACGATATATTAAAAAACACTTTAAATGAAAATGATGAAACCATTGCTTCCATTGTTAATCACTTAGCGGAAATTGAAGTAAAAGAAAAAACTACTTTAAATGATATGAAAGAGCTAAGTGAAAAAGTTAATACTACTATTACAACTATTAATAACCAACTTCTTAGCTTAAAAACTGATTCTTCCTCTGATTTGCAAAATTTTAAAAACCATTTGGAAGCAACCTCTAATAATATTAAATCATTAGAAAATTCACTTTCTATAATGAATAATGAACTATCAGAATTAAAAACTCAATATGACGCCATAAAAAGTCAGCTTAACGTCATCAGTATAGATACTCTTAATTAACTAAAATAAAAAATATAACTGGAAGTAAATATTTCAGTTATATTTTTTATCCACAGTACCTTCATCTTTAGATTTAGTGTTTGATCCTACAGATCCTACAAGTATAAATGATAGTGTCACAACATTTTTCCATACTTCAGATAATATAATAGAAAATTTAATAGATACTGTTACTTTTGTTGAAAATCCAGATGGTACAAAGACAGCTACTATAACTTATTCACATCAAGCAGAATTTTCTGGAGAAATTGTTTATATAGACTTATTGGCTAAAACAAATGATCTTTTAGATTTTCTTTTTTACAAACCTCTAAACCTGTCTCTTCTTCTTTATTGGTAATTATATCATTTGTTAAGATTTCATCATTAATTTCTTCTAAATCTTCCTTCACTATTATTTTTTCCCCTACAATATCCTTACCATTTTCACCATCTTTACATGGTGGTTCATTACATCCTCCTACACCTCCACTGCCTACTATTCCTTTAATATTTCCTAATTGTAATTCTATGGATGTTTCATCGCCATTAATAAGGTTTCCTCCATTACCGCCTTTTAATGATGCTGTCGCTAGTATATTTATTATTCCACCATTAATTTTTATGGCTGGTCCACCATCACCACATTTTCAACTGCTATATTCCCCAATGCATTTTCCACCATTTCCGCCAATTAAACACATATGAGCATCACTACTTTTAATGAAATAATCATTATCATTAAGATAAATTGCAGCTCCACCATTTCCAGCATTATTTTCACTACTAATACTTTTTATATTTTCTCCATCTTCCCCTATAGCTTTTAACTTAATATGATCTAATATCTTTATGGAAGAAGATTTTGTTTTATCTTCATTATAAAATCCTAAATTATATTATGCTTCATAAAATTAAATTTAATAATGATGACATCTTTGAATTTATACCTTGTTCCTTAATAAATATTGATACCTCTGAAGTTTATATCAATGAATCTGCAGAAAAAAATCTTATGAATCTTTCATATTTAAAATCAAATGATAAATTAAATATAAAATTTAATTTAAAGATTAACTTTGCAAATTTACAAGAAAAAGCTATAAAAAGTACTATAAAATTTTTCCATATGAAAAATTCAATAATATTACTACATTTAAGAACTGTATAACTTTTAAACAATCATTACTTAAGATAAATACAAATCCCAATAAAAGCCTTATAACTGTTGAGAATATAGGAACTTCCCCCATTAAAAACATAATTTTTAGATATGCTATTCCTACTAGATATGAAGTAAATTTAGGCTCCCTTAGTGCAACATTTAATAATAATGATAAATGGAATCTTATTGCTGAAAAAATAGATTCTAATATAATTTTTAAAATTGGTTTTCTTCCTCAAAGTAATAATATTCCTGAAAGAAAACTTAATATATTCTTAGAACATAAAAAATTCAACATTGAGCTTTCCAATGTTGATTCAAATCTTTCCCTTAATGATATTTAAAAATAATAAAAAGGTTCAAGTAAACTAATTTTCCTTGAACCTTTTTAACAATCTTCTTTTTTTGTATATCATTTTCCTTATACTTTCATTACAGTATAACCCATGGTAATTCAACTTTATTAACCTCTACTTTCTTAATTTTTCTTTCTCTTTGCTTTTTATAGCCTTATCATAATTTTTCAAAATATCAATAGTACTATTTATTATCTCTAAATCTTCTGTGTACCCAATAAGGCTATATATGCTTTTCCATCGTATTAAAGTATCAATAGTGGCGTTTACACTTTTCTTCATATAATCCGCTCCTTATTAATTATTAGATAAGATCTATCTAACTATTACTTTACTCATTATTATGAAAAAAAATACATTTTTATACATCTATACAAAAAAAAAGAGTTATTGTCAGCCAATAACTCTTTCAAATTTATCTTCCACAACATTTCTTATATTTTCTTCCACTACCACATAAACAAGGTTCATTTCTTCCTAAAAGCTTCTTACTTGGAATTAAAGCTAATTCATTTTCTGTATATCCTTTAAGACTCCACTTTCTTGTATTCTTATTTACCTTTTGAATTTGAGTTACAACCTTTTGGAACTCAGCCATAGTATTAAACTGAATATTTCTCTTCTTTAATTCAGCTATTATATATTGTATATTTACATCAGAAAATACTAATGGTCCACAGATATCTTCAAATAATTTATCTGCTATGACCTTATTGGCACATAATTTTAAGAATGTATCATAAAGGCCTGTATGTGCTTCAGTCATATGACAATGGAATTCCTTACTATATGCTTCTACCTTTTCTTTATCTAATTTATAGTACTCTTTTATTTCCTTTCTCTTTTCAAGCAATTGCTCTAAAGATTCTAGGTTATATAGTAAAATACTTTCAATAATGTATTCTTTATATCTTTTTACTATCTTACTAGAAGTTGCATACTTTTCAAATATACTGTCAAACTCCTCTAATGATAATTTTTCTTCATTATGAATATTAAAAGTTTCTACAAGTATCTCTGGCTCATATACACCATAAGCTTCAGCAAAGGCTACAATATACTTTACTACTTCAATATATCTTTCGCTATCTTCATCATTACTCACATTATTTAATTCTTCTTTAACTTCTTTTGGCATTACCATAAGAACATCTTCATCTTTTAAATATGTAAATATTACACCATAATTTAATAATGGTACATAACTTAATAAAGAATTTTCAGTTGAAACTATATATTCTTTATTCTTTAAGCTATCTAATAACTGAAGATTTTCCTTAGCAAAACCATTTAATTTATCAATTAGTACTGAAGGTTCCATCATTGTTATCTTAATTGCCTCCACCAATTGATCCTTCTTCATTTTAGATCTCTGAGGAATCTCATATGAAGCTGCTATTTTACTTAATCTATCCTTAGTTAAATCAGATAAACATCCATCTAAAGTAAATTTAATTTCTTTCTTACATGCTAATTTTTTATTCATAGCTAATATTTCATCTACATTTTGCATTTCTTTCACTCCTACTTTTATCTTTATATATCTTACTTTAAATTCCCAACTTTCACAAGTTCTTTTATAAACAAACTTTTATTGTAATATTTTATAAATAAGGTATATTTTTTGAAATTTTAGGATAATAAATATTTATAGGAAAGTATTATATTTTTAAGGAGGGATTCTATGAGTATCTCCAATAATGATGATTTATTATCTGAACTCCTATGGTCAAATATTAAAACCGTTGTTGATGAAAATATAAAAAATATTAAAGATTTAAATTCCACTGAAGAGTATCATACTTTATTTAATGTCTTAAATAAATTTTATAAAATACTTATGGATATACAAAGTGATAAAAATCTTATGCTTTGTTTGTCCAATGAAGGTAAAAACCTTGTAAGAGAACTTTTTTTAGCCATTGAGCAAAGTCAAAGCTTAATCATTGTAAATTACAAAGACTTTACTTTAGATATGTGCTCATACATGGAAGAACTTTCTGATTCATTTATTTTATATCTTGATAAAAAAGATAAAATCAGTATTCGCCACGGGGTTGGTATTATTACTCGTGTCATGTAATTCATGGCTAGAGGTGGACCCGGAAGATAGAATTATGGATAATACCTTATTTAAGGATAAGGAAGGATTCATGACCGCACTAAATGG